>Ga0224486_100087_pt1 | contig 45989 bp, 45 predicted proteins | sample TexhydDE_CT_test_FD_172013 | JGI IMG/M metagenome (GOLD analysis project Ga0224486, IMG submission 172013) | Fracking water microbial communities from deep shales in Oklahoma, United States - hydraulically fractured wells DE_CT_test ... | reverse complement strand
ATTCCCACATCTCCTTGTCTTCTGTCTACAATCTCATGTGGTATCCTAAGTCCGTTGACATTTTCAAATGCACTGATCATCCCAAGAACGGAGGTTCCCATTCCAGATCCCAGATTATAGGTGTTTATTCCCCTCTTTGGACTTTCAAGAGCCAGGATATGACCTCTGGCCACATCCATAACATGTATGTAATCCCTAATGCCTGTTCCATCAGCAGTATTGTAGTCTCCGCCAAATATCAGCATCTTATCCTTCTCACCTGATGCAGTCCTTATAATATGGGACATGAGGTTCCCTTCATCTCCTGCAGTATCCTCACCCAGCATGCCAGATGGATGAGCTCCGGCAACATTGAAGTACCTTAGTATTATAATGTCCGGCTTCCCACGGTCCGAGCAGGTTTTATTAAGTATCCGTTCACACTCAGCCTTTGATTTACCGTAAGGGCTAAGAATTTTACCAAACTCTGCATCTTCCTTAACAGGAGATTCCGCATCCCCATAAACTGCAGCGGAGGAGCTGAAGATAAACCTACCAACACTATGTTCAAGGCATTTTAAAATGAGTTTTTCCGTGCCCAGCACATTGTTTAGGTGGTATCTTTCCGGATCCTCCATTGATTCCTTAACTGATTTCAGGGCAGCCAAATGAATCACTCCCTCAATACCGTAGGTGGAGAGAGCCTCATCTAGAATACTATCATCCAGAACATCCCCCTGGATAAAATGGGCCTTATTCTGGGTCAAGATGTTTATCCTTTCAAATGTCTCCATTCTGGATTTTGACAGATTGTCCAGAATGAGGACCTGGTGTCCCCTTTGAAGAAGCATATGTGATGTATGACTTCCAATGAAGCCCAAGCCACCTGTAACAAGAACTCTCACTTCATAACCACCTCCGACCTTTATCATTATATCACTTGATGTTGTTAAGCTGCATGTAAATCCTGAGATGGTTCATTATATCGGTTCTGGAAACAATGCCTACCACCCTGTCATCCTCCATAACAAGAACCCTTCCAATGTGATTGTTGAATATCTTGCTCATAACATTTGATACTGTCTCATTCGGTGACACCACCAGACCATCACTCAGGTCTGTCAGGATGGCCCCAACGGTTGTCACTCCCCACTCCTCCTTGGGGATCCTTTTTACATTGTCAATTGTAATAAGTCCCAGGACGCCGTCCTCATCCTCAATTGGAAAAACGTTGTGCTTGTACCTGAAGAAGTATTCATCCACAGCATCCCTTACTGATACTGTCCTATCTATTGAGATCACATCCCTTGTCATAAACTCGCCAACCATGGTCCTGCTGAATATATCTGAGACTATTGTATTCTGGTAGCTTGATTGTGATGCCTGCACCACAAAATGGCCGATAAAGAGTATCCACAGTCCATTTATGAGATTTCCGTAGAACATGTTGGAAAGACCTATGAACATCAGGAAATATCCAAACCACTGGCCGATTGTGGAGGCTATTCTTGTGGCCTTGTGGAGGTTTCCCGTAAAATGCCATATGGCAGCCCTAAGGACCCTTCCTCCATCCAATGGAAAGGCTGGAAACATGTTGAAAAGGGCAAGAACAAGGTTTATTGATGACAAGTATATAAAAACCACACTGAAGTATTCAGGCAGCTGGAGGTACTCGAATCCGACACCAATGGCTCTGAAGACCACCACTAGAAGCAGACTCATCATAGGTCCTGCTATTGCCACAAGGAACTCCTTCCTTGGACTGTCCGGCTCCTTTTCCAGGTCTGCAATTCCCCCAAAGATAAAGAGGGTTATTTTCTTGACCCCAACTCCCAGGCTGTTCGCCACAAGCGAATGGGACATCTCATGGGCAATTATTGAAATGAGCATGAGAATTGCAACAGAAGCCCCAAGTATCCAGTAAATCTCCTGACCCCAGTCGGGGTATCTGACTGGAAAAAATCCCGTAGCCAGTGTTGTGGATATAAGCAGGAAGGCAGCAAGCCAGCTGATGTTTATCTCAATCCTGATTCCTTTTATTGTTCCGATAAGGAAAGATCCCTTCATTATAACCAACTCCTGCTTATTCAAATCAATTGTCCTTACATCTAGATTATACCCTGAATCCTTCAAAGAAAAACAACCCCTGTAACATCAATAATCGTCACAGGAGTTGAATCTTAATTTCTAAAACAATACTCTCATAAATACTGAAGCTACAATAATAGCAAAGAAGGTCCTCTCCAAGAATACTAAAACTAGCTCCCATAATTTCATGGGTAGTTTCGATGCCATCATTACAACAATCGTTTCAGCAAAGAATATTATCTGTACAATGGAGACGGCTGTTACCATATATCTGGCACCAATATCGAGAATTGCAACCTTATCAGCAATTAGTAGTACTGGGAGAAACATTTCAGCTATCCCCACAGGAAAGCTGGGAGCTATCTCAACTGCATTAGGAACTCTCAGAAGATTCAGCAAAGGTACAAACAAACTCCCTAGCCAATCGAAGATCGGAGTGTTCTCAGCCATTATTAAAGCTGCTGTACCTATTCCTGCCAATAGTGTTATTACCTTAGGCAAAACCTCCAGACCGTCCTTTAGGCTGCTTTTTAACTCCCCTAACAAAGGAGGTGCTGTGAATCCTTTCTTTACCGCCCTATCCAAAGCAGTTTTAAAAAGTTTGTCATTTGAAGACTTGAGGTCGTCAATATCCTTTTGTGTTTGTACCCTTCCATCAAGATATACGCTCTTCTTCAATGAAAATGGTGGTATTCTTGCAATTATTGCACTAACTATTAAAGTTATAAGCAAGGATGAAAAGTAGACTGGTATAAAATGGTCCTGCAGTCTTGCAGTTTTAATAAGGATGTCAACTGTCCCATACTTTGATACAGTTTCATCTACAATTTTTTCAACATCATCCCTTGATGCCAATCAGCGATAATGTACGCTGCAACCCCTCCATTTTTTACTATGTTTTCAACAACCTCTGCTGCCCATTCTTCGTTTCTTCCAACCACCATAACCTTTGCTCCTTCTTCTACAAATACATAGGCAGTATCTCTACCCATACCAGAGGTCGCTCCTGTAATTATTGCCACCTTGTTCTTCAATCTTTCCATACTGAATCCTCCTTTGTTATTATTATAACAATAGCCTCAGTTAAATTCGCCATGTTGTTAATTATTTGTCATTCCTCGTCCGATTTGATATTATTAGGTATGCCTATATCCTCAACAATAACTTCTCCTGCATACTCTTTCCCTTTTGCCAGACCCTTTTTCATTCTGTGGAAAGTCACTGTCTTATCCGCTCTCACGGCTATCCCCATGGGCTTACCGGTATCTCCGTTCAGACCTGATGGTATGTCCACTGCCAAAATTGGCTTTTGACCACTGTTTATTACCTCGATTGCCTTTCTGTATAGCCCTGTCACATCCCGTGAGATTCCAATGCCAAAGATTGCATCCACAATAAGATCTGAACCCTGTATGCTTTTTCTCAAATCCTCCAGGACATTACCTTGGTCTATTTCCTTGAACTCAATTCCAAAGTTCTTAAGTATTCGATAATTGGTCCTAAAGTCTTCAGTTCCCATTTCAGGATTTCCAAGTATATATACTGCTATATCCTTAGCTCTCAAATATAGATGTCTCGCTACGGCAAGCCCATCCCCTCCGTTGTTCCCGACTCCACAAACCAGAACAACCTTTTCAGCATTTGGATTGATGTTCCCAACCACTTTAAGGGCTGCATTTTCCATCAACACAATGCTGGGTATACCAATTTCCTGAATTGCATATCTATCCATTTCCTTCATTTCTCTGCAGCTTATCATGTGATTCCCTCCTCTTCATTTGCTCTCTTATATGCTTTTTACCCATTTTCCCATATGTATTTATTGATATTGTTTATCTGGGTATCAGAAAAATCGATATAACAGAGAATCCATGGGTAAATAGTGTTCATCAAATTATTATTGGGAGGATCTGCTATGACTTCATTAAGACCCATAGAAGTAATTTACAACATTGAAAAGGAACATTGGGTTGGTACAGGCTTTAGGGTCCGTAACTATTTTCCCGAGGGTAGAAATCTTCTTGAGAGGTTTTCGCCCTTTGCTCTCCTTGACTACAATGCCCCTTTTGATTTTCCACCATCAGGTACACCAAGAGGTATAGGCCCCCATCCACACAGAGGTCTGGAAACTGTTACACTTGTTTTTGAAGGAGCCGTTGAGCATCATGACAACGAGGGAAACCATGGAATCATATATCAAGGAGATGTACAGTGGATGACTGCCGGAAAGGGTATTATGCACAAAGAGTACCATGAGAAGAACTTCTATCTAAATGGAGGTGCCTTTCACTTGGTTCAGCTTTGGACCAGTCTTCCGAAAAAGTATAAGTACACCAAGCCAAGATACCAGGAAATACTTGAGTCTGACATTGGTCAAATGGACCTTCCAGATGATGCTGGCAATATAAGGGTTGTTTCAGGCAGCTTCAGGAATATAAGTGGCCCTGCCAAAACCTTCTCCCCAATCAATTTGTATATCATCAGTCTGAATTCAGGAGGTAAAATAACCTTGAATGAACCTGGAGCTTATAACACTGGAATCCTTATGATTTCAGGAAATGCAATTATTAATAGTAAAAACTGCAATCACAAGGACTTCATACTCTTTGAAAACACTGACGGATCAATTGAGATTCACTCAGAAAAAGAAAGCTCCAAGCTTCTAGTTCTAAGCGGCCAGCCACTCAATGAGCCAGCGGTTGCAGCAGGTCCCTTTGTAATGAATACCAAGGAGGATCTGCGACAGGCAGCCCAGGACTACAGGGAAGGCAAGTTCGGCACTGAAAAATTCTGATAGTTAGGACACATAATTTAGTGTCTCTCATCGCAACCAAAAAAACGTACTGTCCATGCTCACTTGAGCATGGACAGTACGTCTATTTTTATCAGTTTTTCTTAAAACCCAAAAAACTCAATGATTTTTGCCCCTAGGAAAATTCCTATTATCCCCATTATACCCGGGAGAGTTGGTGGTGCAGGCAAGGGCAGCTTCAGAGCCGTAAATATCCCCCCTGCCACAATTCCTGTTATCAGGGCCAATACCGATAGATTCATATATTTCACCTTCCTTATGGTCTTCATTTGTTTATACCTATATACCCGATTGAAGTCATTAATACATTCTATACAGATTTTGACATTATTACAAGAGTGATCTATTTTTTTCTTGCTCTTATTGTCATTATGATTAAAGATATTTCATGCCATTCAAATATCCTATACGATTCGCATCTCTATATTTCCATTTCCTTGCAATCCACCTCCCTTTCCATTAAAATGTACTCATACACTAAAAAGGAGGCCGCCTATGCTTGATTCCGTATATGCTTACCTGATGGACCATCTTTTGGTTCCAGTAATCGCAATAATCGCCCTTATATTCATAAGACCAATAATAAACAGGATTCTACGTAAGAAGGATGTTAACTCACACCTTGGGAATTGGATTGCACTTTACGCCTTTCTCATATTCTTTTTGAGCTACTACCAGAATTCCGACTGGCTTTTCTATTCCTTCATAACCCTGGGTTCAATTGGAATAAACCTTAACCTTCTGATTGTATCCTTTCTCATAATAACCATGGCATTTCACATATCCAAGATATTCACTAAGCGGTTTCTGCCAAGCGTATACAACAGATACCAGCTTGACAAGGGTATCCAGTTCACCTTCAACAGACTTTTCCACTACGTGATCATGATAGTGGCAATACTTATGACCGCCTCTGCCGTTGGTATCCAATTGAGTGCCCTGACTGTATTTGCCGGGGTTCTTGGTGTTGGTGTCGGTTTTGGATTGCAAAACATCACCTCCAACTTCATTTCAGGAATAATACTCCTGTTCGAAAGACCCATAAAGATCGGTGACCGTGTAATTGTTGAGGATATAATTGGGGATGTTGAACAGATAAATATGAGGGCCACCATAATACGGTCAGTAAACAACGAGCATATAATTGTACCAAACTCATACTTCCTTGAGGAACACGTCATCAACCGTTCCTTCGGGTCTCCCTTCATGAGGCTTGTTGCACCAGTTGGTGTGTCCTATGATTCAGACCCGGACCAGGTCAGAAACCTCCTACTTAAGGTTGCCTATGATGAGGCAAAGGAGAACCCCTCGGTCCTTCTGGAACCCAAACCATATGTCCACTTTGTTGGCTTTGGAGATTCCTCCCTTGATTTCGAGATTTTCGTCTGGGTATCAGACCCAAGGGATCTCATAAAGGTGAAAACCAACATCAACTTCAGGATATTCCGCATCTTCAAGGATAACGGAATCGAAATACCATTCCCGCAGCAGGATCTGCATCTTAGATCAGTTGACAGGGACCTTTTGGAGAACCACCTGTTCAAGAAGGAAAGTCAGCAGTAACCATATATAGAAAGGCTCATCACATCATTCGTGATGAGCCTTTTTATATAGGAAAAAGCAAAAAGAACCGTCCCCCATGCTTAATGTCCCTACTTAGCCTTTAGCTCCATAAGAAGCTGCCCTGCTGCAACCGTTTCTAGCTCCTTGGCATGGATCCTTTCCACCTGACCATCCACGGATGCCGTTATCTCTGTCTCCATCTTCATGGCCTCAACAACCAAAAGGGGCTGTCCAGCCTTGACATTATCTCCAACTGTCACAAGAATTTTTGATATGTTCCCGGGAATCGAAGCGCCCACCTGATAGGGATCGTCCTCATCCTTCATAAGGACTGATTCCACTGCTTCACGTCTCACGGCTTCCTTGTCCTTGATCCTGATTTCCCTTCTGTTTCCATCAACCTCAAATACCACGGTTCTCATTCCGTCCTCTCCAACCCTTCCGATTTCATTAAGGGTTATGACAAGCCTCTTGCCTGATTCGATCTTGACTTCGCAGGTCTCCCCTTCCTTTAATCCGTGGAAGAAGACATCAGATCCCATCTCGGTGAAATCACCATGCTTTTTGAGGTACTCCAGATAATCCTCATAAACCTTTGGATAGAGGGCATAGCTGACCCTTTCAGAACGGTCAAACTCCCTGCCATATCCTTTTTTCAGATAGTCTCCCACAGCCTCAAAATCCTCAGGAGGGAGAAGGGTGCCAGGCCTTACGGTAATCGGGTCCTCACCTTTAAGGATCAGCTTCTGAAGGTCCTCGGGGAAGCCTCCCTCCGGCTGACCCATCATCCCTTTGAAATATGCAAAAATGCTGTCAGGATAGGTCAGGTCCCTTCCCTTGTCCATGATATTCTCCGGAGTCAGTCCGTTTTGGACCATGAATATGGCCATGTCCCCAACGGCTTTTGATGAGGGGGTGACCTTGACTATATCCCCAAGCATCATGTTCACAGACCGGAACATCTCCTTGACCTCGTCAAACCTGTGTCCCAGACCAAAGCTTTCAACCTGTGGCTTGAGGTTGGAGTACTGTCCACCCGGGATTTCGTATTTGTATATTTCAACAGCACTTGATTTAAGGTCCGATTCAAATTTCTCATACACAGGCCTTACATTAGCCCAGTAGTCATTAAGCTTCTGCAGGTCTTCGGAGGAAATGCCTGTATCCCTCTCTGTGTTTCTCACCGCCTCCACAACGCTGCTCATGGCAGGCTGGCTTGTAAGTCCGCTCATGCTGTTTATTGCCGTGTCAACAATATCCGCACCTGCCTGGGCAGCCAGCAGCATGCTTGCAACACCGTTTCCTGTGGTGTCGTGGGTGTGCATGTGGAGAGGTATCCCAATCTCGTCCTTAAGGGCCGATACCAGCTTATGTGCAGCGTAGGGCTTGAGGAGTCCGGACATGTCCTTGATGGAGAGAATGTGGATTCCCCTCTTCTCCAGCTCCTTGGCCTTATCCACGTAATACTTGAGACTGTACTTGTCCCTGGTTTCATCCAGGATGTCCCCTGTGTAGCATATGGCTCCTTCTGCAACCTTGCCGGTCTTCAGGACTTCATCAATTGCAACATCCATTCCCTGCAGCCAGTTTAGGGAGTCGAAAATCCTGAATACGTCAATTCCCCTGTCTGCTGATTCCCTTATTAGCTCCCGGATCACATTGTCCGGGTAGTTCTTGTAGCCAACTCCATTTGAGCCCCGTAGAAGCATCTGGAGAAGGATGTTCGGAACCCTTTCCCTTATGAGGTCAAGCCTTTCCCAGGGTGACTCCTTTAGGAATCTGTAGGCAACGTCAAAAGTTGCTCCACCCCACATCTCCAGGGAGAAGAAGTCCCTTCCAATGTAGGATGTTGCCCTTGCTATCTTCTTCATGTCCTTTGTTCTCATCCTTGTCGCCATCAGGGACTGGTGGGCATCCCGCATTGTGGTGTCTGTGATGAGAAGCTTCTTCTGATCCCTTATCCACCGGACAAGACCCTCAGGTCCCTCCCTGTCGAGAATCTGCTTGGTTCCGACCAAACCTTCAACTGATGGTGTTGTGGGCACCTTGGGTACGTCATAGTCCCTCTTGAAGCCTCCTGTATCGTTTACAACCTTGTCGGCTATATAGTTCAGAACCTGAAGCTCATGGCTGGTCCTTGCAGACAGGTCAAACAGGTCAGGATTGTCCTGGATGAAGTTGGTGTCACATTCACCTCTTCTAAAGGTTGGATGGTTAAGGACGTTTATAAGGAAGTCTGCGTTAGTCTTCACACCCTCAATCCTGGTCTCCTTGATAGCCCTTATGTTCTTGTTGATGGCATCCTGGAAATGTCTTGACCATGATGTGGATTTAACAAGAAGGGAGTCGTAGTAGGGGCTTACGACAGCACCTGTAAAGCCGTTCCCTCCGTCAAGTCTAATTCCAGCTCCCGAGCTTGTCCTGTAGACGTCAATCCTGCCCGTATCCGGCATAAAGTCATTGCCTGGATTCTCCGTTGTAATCCTGCACTGGATGGCATAGCCCCTTGGAACAATATCCTCCTGGCTTCTGATTCCTATTCCATCCGATGACAGCCCATAACCCTGGGCCACCAGAATCTGGGCCTGAACAATATCAACACCTGTAGTCATTTCCGTTACTGTATGCTCAACCTGGATTCTTGGATTCATCTCTATAAAGTAGTGGTTGTTGTCCTTGTCAACTAGAAACTCAACGGTTCCCGCACTTTGATAATGGACCGATCCTGCAATCTTAAGGGCATCCTGGCATATCTCCTCCCTTTTTTCATCGGTCAGGGCAAGTGCCGGCGAAAACTCGACTAGCTTTTGGTGTCTCCTCTGGATTGAGCAGTCCCTTTCGTATAGGTGCACAAGACTCCCCTGTCCATCCCCAAGGACCTGAACCTCAATGTGCTTTGGCCTTTCAAGGTACTTTTCAATGAAGATATCCTCACTGCCAAATGCCTTGAGGGATTCGTTCCTTGCATTGGAGTAGGCCTTAAGGAGCTCCTCCTCACTTTTTACTATCCTCATTCCCCTTCCTCCACCGCCTGCAGCAGCCTTTAGCATAACAGGATAACCGGCGTACCTGGCAAATTCAATTGCCTCATCATTTGATGCTATGGCTCTTGTAATTCCAGGGATTGTGGGAACTCCCACCGACTCAGCAACCTTCTTGGAGGCTATCTTATCCCCCAGGGCCCTCATCATGTCCGCAGTTGGACCAATGAAAACAATTCCTGCCTGGTGGCACTTCTCGGCAAACTCTGGATTTTCAGACAGAAATCCATATCCTGGATGGATCGCATCAACGCCTTTCTTAACAGCAAGCGAAATTATCTCTTCAATGTCTAGGTATGCCGTGACCGGTCCCTTGTTCCGACCTATCTGGTAGGCCTCGTCAGATTTTGTCCTGAAGAGGGAATTCTTGTCCTCCTCGGTGTATATTGCAACAGACCTTATGCCCAGCTCCTTGCAGGCCCTGAAAATCCTTATTGCGATTTCACCCCTGTTGGCCACAAGGATACGCTTGAAATTTTTCATCCTTTCCACGTCCTTTCCATATATTGCAAGTTAATGCTTTTAATCGCTAAAATATATTATTTCTACTTTAACAGAAAACCAGATCCCTTTCAATAGAAATATCTTCCAAGCCTTGAAAATACTATTTCCCATCCATTTCCAATTGAAAAATCCACCCCGCCGTTTTAGAGGTGGATAGATTCCAATTATGACCCTTAGACCTTTCCGGGTCTGATTATTGTTGATGAGAGTCTCTTGTTGTTTATAATCAGGTAGTCCAGCAGCTCGTCAAGCTCCGAATTGGACAGATGATGAATCTGACCTATAAGCTCCATCACCTTTTCAGACTTTATACCTCCCAGGTCCTTGTCCTTTTCATTTTTTGCCATTACAACAAAGTGCTCCTGAAGGACCTTCTCCTGCAGCAAATGTATCTGATTCAAATATGCCTGCTGCCTTCTCTTCCTCACCGCCTCAGGGGTGGTGTTGTAAAGGAAGGCTATTTCAGCGTCAATCAGATCCTCCTCAAGGCAGAAATGGATCATCTGTTCATCAGAAATCTCATCAAAATTAAGCCTCACTCCAGAGTCCCTCAAGCTCAATAGGTTCACATAGGTTTCAACCTTGCCAGTCATTCCATCTCCCCCTTTATAAAAACCAACCTCTAAATTCATTTCTAGATATATACCCCAAATCATGGAAAAGCCACTCTCATTCGAGATGGAGAATGGCCTTCAAGTCCTATTCAATTACACCTATAATCTCAACCTGTATCCTTACGCCCTCCTTCAGGGTCGTAACGGATGTGTGTCTTGCAGGCCTGTCGTTCTCATCTGGGAACATAAGGAGCCATTCCCTGTTAAGTGCTTTCTTGTATCCACTGTCAGCAACATATACCCTGAAATGTGCAATGTGGTCAATTGACCCGCCGGCCTCTGTCATTATCTCCCTGATATGGTGGAAGAGGTTGGAGGCTTCCTCCTCAAGGGTTTCTGGGATCCTACCGGTCATGGGATCCGTACCCATTATTGCGGATGAGTACACCATGTTGCCTATTCTCACTGCTGAGGGTATGGGATTCCTATGCTCCATCCCATCTATCCTTATGACTTTTCTTCCTCCCATTTAATCATTCCCCTTCCTTGCCCAGATATTCAACGCCTTCAGATTGGAGCACCGAGCGAAGATTATAGAAGTCTACGCTAAGCTGACCCTCACCAATTCTTTTCTTTGTCTCAAGCTCCTTCTGGACTCTTTTGTCTGCTGCCTGGAGGGATCTCTCGGCCTGTTCCCTCTCAACATGAAGGACTCCGTCATCGTCAGCCATAATTATATCCCCGGGATTTATTTCCACCCCTCCGCACACACAGGGAGCATTCACCCAGCCTCCTCTGGTCTTTGTGGACCCTCTTGAGGTAATCTCCCTTGACCATACTGGAAAGCCAAGCTGTCTTATCTCCTTTGCATCCCTAATGCCTGAATCTATAACCAGGCCCTTAACTCCTCTATTAATTAGGGCTGTTACTATCAACTCTCCAACCATCCCAGCATTGTATTGACCAAGTGTCGAAACCACAAGAATATCACCAGGCTGAAGGGCTTCAATGGCCGCATGGACCATAAGGTTATCCCCTGCATGACAGATGGCCGTCACAGCTGGACCTACCACGGACTGCCCCTGGCTGAGGGGCTTCAAGCCCGGATCCAAAAGACCAGTTCTACCCTGTGCCTCATATACCGTGGATACTGAATGGGACTGGAGTTCTCTGATCAGTCCAGGCTCGGGCCTTTCAATATTTAACCTGACATACCTTTTCATCAGACCAGCTCACCTCCCACATATGGGAAAAATCTTGTGAAGGCCTCTGCATACTGGTAATCCTTGTTTCCTGACAGCCTCCTTGCATGGTTTCCCCTCATCTGAGCCTTTGCAGCATAATAGTCTATCAGGTGCTTTTGAGCCTTGTAGCAGTTCATTGCTGCCTGCTTCTGCTGGTAAACCTCAGTTATGTCAATTATTACCTCCGGCTTGAAGTCGCTTATTTCCGACTGGTGTGGTTCAAAGCCGAATATACTTGCCTGTACAGCTGTCTCGGTCCCTTCAAACCTAACTCCGTTTGAGGTGGACAGGACACTTGCATCAAAAACGAACCTATGCACTGTCTCATGGTCAGGATTGAGTGCGTCCTTGGGTCCATGGGTTATAATATGGTGAGGTCTGACATCCCTGATTTTTCTAACCATCCTCTCTACGGTCTCAGGTGTTATCTCCATATGGTAGTCCATCAGATCCCATATCTCCAGGTTCTCCACACCAAGGTGACCTGCCGCCTCCATTATTTCCTCCTTCCTATGGGCCTTTACATTCTCCATTGTCTGACCCTGGATGTTCCACAGGTCATTGGATTCTCCCCTGGCTCCATAGCTCAATATTACAAGATGAACGTTTGCCCCCTGCTTGATATATTTGGCAATTGTTCCTCCTGCCCTCCACACAAAGTCTCCTGCATGTGCACTTACGACAAGTAGATTGGTTTTTTCACCTATCATCCCATTCACTCCATTCTCAATGTATATTTCAATCGTCGCTATCCACTGGTACAACAGGGGTACCGTAGGTATGGAAGCTATCAACGGTCTTGTTTCCCCATGCCTGTCCCCTGGCCCTCTCAGCCTCTGTCCAGGTTATGACCTCATGGTCAGGGTCAAAGACCAGGTAGCCTCCAGAGCTAATCTCAATCCTGTTTCCTCCCGGCTCCATTACATAAACAAAATATGTCTGCTGGATTGCATGCTTGCTGGGGGCAAACTCTATTGGCACCTTCTGGTCCACAAACAGATTTGCTGCCCTCCATATGCCCTCGTTGGTATCAACTGAAAATGACAGGTGATGGAGCCTTCCCTTTGCCCTTGTGGAATCCTTGGTAAAGACCACCTCATAGGACTTGCTTGTGCACCTGTACCAAACCGCTGCAAGCTCTCCGGAATCCAGTCTGATCTGTTCGGTCTTATTCATTCCAAGGATATTCTCCATGAAATCCCCGTCCCTTCCTGGATTGGAGGAAAGGTAGTTGATATGGTCAAAATGCTTGACTGCAGCTCCATGCCCTGTAAACCTCTGGTGCTGGTTCTTTAGGGTTGGCCTGAGCTCCTGGGACGGACGATACTTTTCTGTATCATAGTATAGCTCCATGACATGTCCATCAGGTGTTCTGAACCTGTAGGACCTTCCGTGCCCATAGGAATCATCCATCCACCCCAATCCAAGTCCAGCCTCCTCAATTGCCCTTACACGACGCTCCAGGGCTTGAGGGCTCATTGTTCTAAAGGCAGTGTGGGCAGCCCCTGCATGGTCGGACTGGGTGAGAATCACTGAATATTTCTCATAGTCTCCCCAGCATCTAAGGTATACGCTCTTCTCATCCCTGTGCTCAACAAACATTCCCATACTATCCACAAAAAAACGTGTACTCTCTTCAAGTACAGGCGTAAGCAGCTCAACATGGCTTAAATGGGCAATGTCAAATATGGGTTCCCGCATCACTTCTCACTCCTCTCTCAGCTCTTTAATGTGTTATTACCCTAAAAGGCTCATGTGCTTACAAAAAATTGCAAGACTCAATCTTGAGAAAAGTATCTGCAAATAATCTCTTAACTAGAAGAATCACGTCCCAACCATAAAAGAAGCAAAAAGGATGCCATAATTCAGCATCCTGTCTTTCAGTACAATTCTATTTTTGTCTCCCTTCTTCCAGTAAAGGATGACACTGTCTCAAATCCAAGGGCCTTCAGCTGGTCCATGGCTTCTGGAATCCCTGAATAGTAGTCCTGGCTGAAATGGGCATCCGACCCCACTGTTATTGTTCTTCCTCCTAATTCCCTGTAGCGTCCAAGTACCTCACCCTTTGGAAAGAATGTGCCAAGGGGACCTCTCATACCAGATGTGTTCAGCTCAATTCCCTTGTCCCTCTCCACCAGGCTCTTCAGTATGGAATCCAGTATCCCACTGAACCTGTCGTAATCATAGAACCTGTCCTTGTAGGGTCCATACCTTGTGATATAGTCCAGGTGTCCTATGACATCATAATTATGAAACTCCTCCACCATCTCCTGGAGGATCTCAAAATATCTCAGGTAGGCCTGTCCCTGGTCCTTCCCGTCGAAGAAATCCCCCTGATAGAAGTCCTTTCCATCTCCATAGTGGATGGATCCTATTACAAAATCAAAGGGGTGCCTGCCCAGGAATTCCTCTATTTCAACCTTTCTGTTCCTTTCATATCCGATTTCCACCCCAACCTGTACCGGGAAGCCATGCTCCTCCTGTAGCTTTTTCATCCTTCTGAAGTATTCCCCGTAATCTATATGGTCCATAAACAGCTCATCGGTTGTTCCGAAATCCACATGGTCTGTGAACATTACAAAATCAAGACCCAGGGCCTTGGCCTTCATTATATATTCCCTGACATCCGCATCGCTGTCCGGGGAATGACTTGTGTGCACATGGTGATCTGTATATTTCATGACCCACCTCCTATTTCATACGACCCTTCAATTCCCCATATACATCCTCAAGGGTTACCCCCTGGTCCACAAGGAGGACCATAAGGTGGTAGATCAGGTCGCTGGATTCGTAAATCAGCTCCTCCCGATTATTCTTTGCACCGATTATAACCTCTGCTGACTCCTCTCCAATCTTTTTCAGGATCTTGTCAATTCCCTCCTTGAAAAGGTAGTTGGTATAGGATCCCTCCTTTGGGTTGGCCTTTCTTTCTGCAATGACACCATAAAGCCTTGTCAGGGTGTCCATGTCAACTTCAGCTCCAATCACCTGGTTGAAGAAGCAGGAGTGGCTGCCTGTGTGACAGGCAACTCCCGTCTGCTTGACCTTAAGGAGTATGGTATCTCCGTCACAGTCGTAATAGAAGCCCCTGACCTCCTGGATGTTTCCAGATGTCTCCCCCTTTTTCCAAAGGCTCTTTCTGGACCTTGAGTAGTAGTGGGCAATCCCGGTCTCCAGGGTCAGATCCACAGCCTCCCTGTTCATATATGCAAGCATCAGGACCTCGCCCGTCGCAATGTCCTGGGCAATGGCAGGTACCAGGCCCTTCTCATCGTATTTTATATCCATCATAGCCTTACCTCGATTCCCTTTGAACTCATATATTCCTTCAAGTCCCTGATTTCTATCTCCTTGTAGTGAAAAACACTGGCGGCAAGGACCCCGTCGACATCTGCCTCAAGGACTGCCCTGGAGAAATCCTCCATCCTTCCGGCACCTCCGGAAGCGATAACTGGAACCCCAACATTTGATGTTATGGTCTTAAGAAGCTCCAGGTCGTAGCCCTCCTTCATTCCATCTGCATCGATGCTGTTTATAACAAGCTCACCTGCTCCAAGCCTGACTCCCTCCTTGGCCCACTCCAGGGCATCGAGTCCGGTGTCGATCCTGCCTCCGTTTATAAAGACTCCCCATTTGCCCTCATCAACCTTCTTCACATCCATGGAAAGCACCACACACTGGGCACCAAATTTCAATGAGGCTTCTGTTATAAGCTTGGGATTGCCAACAGCAGCCGAATTCACTGAAACCTTGTCGGCACCCCTTCTGAGGATATCCGTAAAATCCTCAATGCTGTTTACACCACCTCCCACACAGAAGGGTATGTTTATCTTTGCAGCAACCTTCTCTATGAATTCCAGGGAAATCCTCCTGGCATCATTTGTTGCCGTTATGTCGTAAAAGACCAGCTCGTCGGCTCCCGCCCTGGAATAATACTCCCCCAGAACCTCGGGATCCTCAACATCCACTATATCCTTGAATTTCTTGCCCTTGACCACTCTTCCGTCCCTTACGTCAAGGCATGGTATCACTCTTCTTGTCAGCATTTAAGAACCTCCTCCAGCTCAAGATTTCCATTGTAAAGGGCCTTGCCGATTATGGCCCCGTAAAGACCCATCTCCTTGAGCCTTTTAACATCCTCCATGGTTGTGATCCCACCGGAGGCTATTATCTCCAATGACACGGAACTCTGCAGCTCCTGGTACATGTTGAAATTGGGTCCACTTAGCATTCCGTCCCTTTCTATATCTGTGTATACTATTCGCTTCAACCCATAGGACTCAAGCTCTCCAATATAGTCCAATGCCCTGGTGTCCGATACATTCTCCCAGCCGTCTGTGGCAATCATTCCCTTTATGGCATCTATGGAAACAACTATCCTATCGCCGTAGATCTTAAGCATCTCCCTGATCCAGGGCTTGTTTCTAAGGGCCGCAGTTCCCACTATAACCCTGGAGACTCCCAGGTCAAGGAAGGTCCTGACCCCTTCCGTATCCCTGATTCCCCCTCCAAGCTGAACCGGAATCGATACATTCTTGAGTATTCTCTCAACAACAGGCTGGTTTATCCTCCTTCCATCCCTTGCCCCATCCAGATCAACAAGATGGAGGACCTGGGCACCCTTTTGCTCCCATTCCCTTGCGACCTTTACGGGATCCTCTCCGTATTTTGTGATCCTGTCATAGGAGCCCTGGGTGAGTCGCACACAGGCCATGTCCTTCATATCTATTGCAGGGTATATTATCATAGTATTATCTCCCCCAGTGCCTTAAGTAGCCTGGCCCCAACCTCGGCGCTTTTTTCCGGGTGGAACTGGAAGCCTATGGTGTTTCCCCTTCTTACTATTGCCGGAATCCTTTCCCCGTATTCCCCATAGGCTAGGATCTCCTCACCACTTGATTTGGCATAGTATGAGTGGACAAAGTAGACATAGTCTCCTGTGGAGGTGTATTTTACAAGTGGGTCCTCCTTCTCCAGGGTAAGGTTGTTCCAGCCCATGTGGGGTATCTTTGGCATCTGCTCAAGCTTCACTATATCTCCTGGAATAAGGCCCAGGCCCTTGTATTCACCATTTTCAAAGCTCCTGTCATACATAAGCTGCATGCCAAGGCAGATTCCGATTATATATGTCCCTTCATTGGCCTTCCTTATGAGCAGGTCAGCAAGTCCGCTTTCCCAAAGGGCCTTTGAGGCATCTCTGAAGGCTCCAACTCCCGGTAGGAATATTGCCGATGCTGCAGCTATCTCCTCCTGGTCACTGGTGATACTTGTCTCTATTCCCTGCCCCTTAAGGGCAGTCTGCAGGCTTCTCAGGTTGCCCAGCCCGTAATCCACTATCACATTCATCATAGAACCCCCTTTGTGCTTCTTACCTCATTGCCAACTACCCTTGCTGCATCCTTCAATGCCCTGCCCAGGCCCTTGAAGATGGCCTCTATCCTGTGATGGTCATTTTCACCTCTCATAAGGTCAATATGGAGGGTAATTCCAGCTGAAAAGGCGAAGGCCCTTAGAAATTCCCTGAAATCCTCCGTACTCATTGTCCCGAGCATCTCACGGTCAAATACCATGTTCTCCACAAGATATGGCCTGTTTGATATGTCTATTGCCACAAGTGCCAGGCTTTCATCCATGGGCGTTACAGTGGAGGAGAAGCGCTGAATCCCCTTCCTGTCGCCAAGTGCCTCCTTAAGGGCAGCCCCCAGGGAAAGCCCCACATCCTCAACGGTGTGGTGTCCATCCACATAAAGGTCACCTTCGCATTTCAGCTCCAGGTCAAAGCCTGCATAAAAAGCCATGGCCCTTAGCATGTGGTCAAAAAAGCCGATTCCAGTATCTATATCCGTTTCTCCTCCCCCATCAAGCCTTAGGCTCAGCTGGATCCTGGTCTCCAATGTATCCCTGTTTATGCTAGCTTCTCTCATTTTGCACCTCCTCAATTGCCTCAAGCACCGCGTCGTTTTCCTCCGGAATTCCGATGGTGACCCTGAAATATCCCTCAAGCTCTCCACCAAAACCCCGTATCATTATCCCTCTTTTGGCAAGGGCGGCATCCAGACCCTCCTTTGCAGGAAAGAAAAGGAAGTTTGTGTGTGATTCAAAGGGTTTGAAGCCCCTTTTCTCAAGCTCCCTTTTCATCCTTTCCCTTTCCGACCTGACCATCCCGATACTGGCTCTTGACTGGTCACTGGTCAGGGCCTTTATGCCAAGCTCCTGTGAAAGCACATTCACATTATAGGGGGACCTGACCCTGTTTATATAGTCAATTATTTCCCTGTTTCCTATCATATAGCCAAGCCTTATTCCAGCAAGGGCCATGGCCTTTGAGAAGGTCCTCAGAACCACAAGATTCAGGTTATCCCTGGTTTCATCAACCAGTGGAAGGTCAGAGAACTCAATGTAGGCCTCATCAAGGACCACCATGGCATGGACGGCTTTCACAATCCTCATTATATCCTCCCTGGGAAAAAGAGTCCCCGTGGGATTGTTGGGGTTGCTTATTATCACAAGCTTTGCCCCACTTTGTTCTACAAATTCAATGAACCCTTCAACATCCAGCCTTTCCATGTCCTGGAGGGGATAGTCTACATAGCGTCCCTTGTGGATTATGGTGAATATCCTATACATGCTAAAGGTTGGAGAGATGCTCACCACGGTTTCCCCTGCCTCCAGGTAGGCCTTCATAGCCAGCTCGATCAGCTCGCTTGATCCATTTCCCACAAGAAGCTCATCGGGGTCCTTGTTAAGCCTTTGGGCCAGCAGGTCACGGAGCCTGTCGCTCCTGTCCACAGGATATCTATTCAGGCCCTCAAGCCATTCAATTCCCTCATTTGCATCCAGCTTGACCCTGTATTCCCTTTCCTTCACATCATATGCCTTGAGATTCTTGATCTCTTCCCTAAGATACTTGTACATTTCAGTCCTCCATTCTAACCCTTATTGAATTTGCATGCCCCGTCAGAGCCTCGTCCCTTGCCAGGGTCATTATGTCATCTGCTGCCCTTTTCAGGGCCTCCCTTGAATAATATATCAATGATGTCTTCTTGCAGAAATCCTCCACTCCAAGTGCTGATGAAAACCTGGCGGTCCTTGAGGTTGGAAGGGTGTGGTTGGGACCTGCATAATAGTCTCCAACTGGCTCAGGAGTGTACTCACCAAGGAAGATGGCCCCTGCGTTCCTTATCCTCCTGTAATCCTGGAAGGGCTTGCCTGTCAGGAGCTCCAGGTGCTCTGGAGCAAGCCTGTTTACAATCCCAAAGCCCTCCTCCATGTTGTCGACAATGATTATTGCTCCGTAATTGTTAAGGGCCTTTTCAGCAATTTCCCTTCGACTGAGGGCTCCAAGCTGTCTTTCTAGCTCCTTCTCAATTTCATCTGCCAGTGAGGCCGAAGGGGTGACAACTATGCTTGCAGCCCTTTCGTCATGCTCCGCCTGGGCTATCAGGTCAGCTGCAATATACCTGGGGTTTGCCCTTCCATCCGCCAGGACCACAACCTCGCTTGGGCCTGCTATCATATCTATTCCCACTATTCCGGAAACCTTCCGCTTTGCCATGGCAACATAGATGTTTCCCGGACCAACAATCTTATAAACCCTCCTGATGGTTTCAGTACCATAGCAAAGGGCACCTACAGCCTGGGCTCCACCCATCTTGTATATTTCAGACACTCCCAGAAGGTCTGCTGCCACAAGGACGGAATCCCTGATCCTGCCATTCTCATCTGCAGGGGTTGCAATGGCAATTTCCCTGACTCCGGCAATGTTTGCAGGTATGACATTCATCATAACCGTGGAGGGATATGAAGCGGTCCCTCCCGGGACATAGATCCCAACCCTTTCAATCGGGGTGACAAGCTGTCCAAGGACAACATCCTCACCATCTTCAATGAGGAAGCCCTCATTGACCTGCATCCTGTGAAAGCTGGTGATGTTCTCTATGGCCCTTTCGATAGCCTCCTTCAGTCGGCCATCAATCCTCCTTTTGGCCTCCTCAATTTCCTCCCTTGTTACCCTGATATCCTCCAATCCGGAGCAGTCGTACATCCTGGTGTATTCCATAAGGGCCTCATCTCCCCTGGCCCTGACATCATCAAGTATAACGTCTACCCTGTCAAGGACCTCCTGGGAGTCCATCTGGCTACGATTAAGTATTTTCTCAAGCTCCTTGATCCCAACAATTCCATCTATCCTCTGAATCATCTACTCGCCTCCCAAAATTCTCTCTATTTTTTGTATTACATCATACTTGAACCTGTAGCTTACCTTGTTGACGATGAGCCTGGCACTTATCTGGTCCAGGTCCTCCAGGATCTCCAGCCCATTGTCCCTTAGGGTGTTTCCCGTCTCAACTATATCCACAATGACATCGCTCAAGCCTATTAGGGGAGCAAGCTCCACAGACCCGTTCAGCTTTATGATCTCAATCCTCTGGTCCCTGTTCTCGAATATGGATTGAACATACTGGGGATATTTGGATGCAATCCTTAGGACATCATTCTTCTTGTCGGAAAGCCTGTCCTTGAAGCCCGCAATGGCGAATCTGCATTTCCCGTAGTCCAGGTCCATTATCTCGTAGACGTCTTTGTTCTCCTCAAGGATAACATCCTTGCCCACAATGCCCAGGTCCGCAACCCCCTTCTCAACATAGGTCACCACATCTGACGGCTTAACGAAGATGTAGGTTGTCTTTCCCTTGGCATCCTTAAAGACCAGCTTCCTTGAATTTTCTTCCCTTACAATCTCCATATCCGTGTTCTTGAAAAGCTCCAGGCCCCTTTCACCAAGTCTTCCCTTGGCTATGGCTATGGTAATGTTGTCCATCATCTCTCCTCCTCCATCCTGATTCGGGTGACAAGATCCAAATCGATCATAAATCCGATTGCGGGAACCCTCAGACCAAATTCCTCAGTCAACCTGTCATAGCGTCCGCCGCTTAGTATCTTGTTGGGCACCCCAAGGCAGTAGCCCTTGAATATTATTCCATCGTAGTAGTCCAGATCAGGCAGCATGGACAGGTCAAACTTGATTTCCCCTGAGCTGTACCTGCTGCTTGAGCCCTCCATAAGGCTCTCCAGCTCATCAATTGCCTCCCTCATCTCACTGTTCATGGGATGGGAGTTTGCCCTTTGAATTACCTCCCTCATGTCTCCCTGAAGCTCGAATATGTGGTCAAGCACCGTTCCTTCAAGTTCAAGCTCCTTCAGTCTTATTCTAAGGCCGTACCTGTTCTTCTTGGAAATAAGGTCCCTTATTTCAGATTCCTCATCCTGGTCCAGGTCCAGCTCCTTGAAGAGTCCATCCAGATACTTGCTTGAGCCCAGCTCAAGGATCACAGGCCTTCCCAGTGTTCCCATAAGCCTTGTGCCCATGTGCACTATCTCCTGGTCAGCCTTGAAGACATCCTCGCCCAGGGATTCGATGCCCATCTGATAGTTCTCAAGGATCTTCCCGTCTGGCCTGTTAAGGTATATCTTGGAATTGTAGTAGACCTTAAGGGGAGGCTCACCATCCCACTTGGAGAATATCTCACCCAGTATGTTTGTTGTGATGTCCGGCCTCAGGATATATATCCTTGAGTTTCCACTGAGAACCTTGACGGTTCTTGAGGAGTCCTGCCTGAAGTTTGAACGGACATACATGTCGTACTTCTGGAATATCCTCGGTTCTATAAGGTTAAAGCCGTTTTTCTCAAAATATCCCTCAAACTCCCTTTCAACCCTCTTCTTGAATTTTGTAACCTCAAGCTCCTCTGAAATGCTTGTATATCTCATAAAATCCTCCCCCTATCAAAAAATAAAAAAACCATATAGGCAGGCTATATGGTTAGAGTGCTGTATTCCATCATAGATCCTTGCCCGTGTTTTTGAACAGCTTAACAAGAGCATGCATCTATGAACTGTTAAAAGCTCATAATTACAAACTCCGAGATCTATGATGATGAAGTTTTACGATTGCTGATTGCTTGGTATTCATGTCCCCAACTCCAATTTCTTATCGATGTGTTAAATTATAACACTACCATACTAAATTGACAAGCCTTAAAAATAATTATTTTTGAAGGGCCACAAGCTGGTTTATGGCAAGTATAAAGTCCCCTTAACCAGCCTGGGTTCAGGCTGATGGAGGGGAGCTCCTCATAATTTTTCTAAATCTGTTTGGAATCAACAATCAGGTCTCTTACTATTTTGATTCCCTTTTCCAGCTGCCATTTCTCCACGAACTCATCCTCTGAATGGGCCTGGTTTATGCTTCCTGCACCAAAGACTATGGCTTCTATTCCAGCCTCCTGAAAGAGGCTTGCCTCCGTCCAAAAGTCAACCTGGTGAAATTCGCCCTTAAAGCTTGGCTTCTCATTGATCAGGGGAGGACCATTGAACCGTTTCTCTATCCTTGTTCCCTTGCAATTGGTCCCTATGGTTTCAACCACCTCTTCAGGCATGAGAAATGTTCTTATGGAGGCTCTGTAGGTGCAGCTCTGGGAAACCACGTTCCCTGCTGTCCCCCCTTGGATTATGCCAACGTTGAAGCCCAGCTGGTCCAGCTTGATCACATTGTGGGCGGCCTTTATGATGGCACCCTTCCCTCCTGTTGATGAGTGGGCTGATTCCCCAGTATCCTCCAGTGTGAAGGAGTAGTAGCCCCTGTGCTTGTTGACAAGCCTAAGGTCTGTTGGCTCAAATACCACAGCTCGTCCTATGCCCTCCCTAAAGCTGGATTCCAGAAAGTATTTCACTCCTGTCTTGACGCCCGACTCCTCATCAACTGAGAAGAGCACCATGAGATTCCTTGGTTGAGCCTCCTCCAAAGCCTTCAGGACCATGTAGATGTTTCCCTTTGTGTCACATGCCCCAAGCCCGTAGACCTTGCCATCCTTTTCATACATCTTCAAGGGGTCGTAAGTCCAGGCATTGGATGGCTTAACCGTATCCATATGACAGTTCAAAACCAGCTCAGGCTCGCCAAAGATGCCAATGACATTGGCCTTATTGTGGCTGATCTCCTGGATATGAACCTGGCATCCATCAATCGCCTCCAGCCTCTTCACCAGATAATCAACCATTTTTGTGTAATTTCCCTCATAGGTGTTTATACCTATGAGGTCAGCCAATAGCTTCATCCCAACTACACTTCCTGGTCAGGGGTGATTTCAGAGATCAGGAAGTATGATATGCCGTTGTCCTGATGCTTGCCCTTGATAATGTATTTCTTGCCATTCTTTATTTCCTCGTTGATCATTCTGTAGACCTTGGAATTGTTTTGCTGGATCCAGAAGGTATCCCCTAGGCTTTCCAGCTCGTCCTTGGCCATTGGGTAGTCGTCCAGCTCAAACTTGTTGGTGGGATTTCCCAGGACGGTCTCAAAGGTCTTCTCCTTGGGTATCTTGGTCTTCACCAGCATACTGTTCTTACGGGTGTGCACGAAGCCGTAGGACAGGATGTTAAGTGGATTCACATTCTTAAGGTAGATATTTGAGCTAGGATTGTCAGTCTGTATTATGAAGGTAAGGTAATCCTTGTCCTGTACAAGGTGCAGAGCCAGCGCAAAGGTAAGGGAACCCAGTCCCTCTCCCTCATGGGCTGGATCAACCAGCAGGGTCCACTCATGGGCGATTTTCGGATCCGATACGTTTCCAACCACGCACAGCTTGGCAACAGGTATGCCGTCTATCAGGAATCCGGCAGTAAGGCCCGCTCCAATGGTTCCGAAGTTTGCGAAGGTCCAGTCCGGTGCAGCCATTCCCGCCCCGTACGCCTTCTCATTAAGCTGCACCATCTCATAGGTGAAGTCGTAGCCTTCCGTTGTTGATGGGTCAATGAAGACGGTCTTGAAGGGGAAGTCCTCCATAAGTGCCTTGTACTTGTCCCAGTGAAGTCTGTTTACAACTATAAATACCTCAAGGTTAAGGTTCTCATGCTTTTTCAATAGTTCATTCATTTCTTATTCCTCCCAATCTATATTTGCAAGTCTTTGCTGCATCGAGTAAAGCTTGATAAATCCGTTTGCCTCAGTACCGCTCCATTTGGATTCCTGTGCATACATGGCGATGTTTGCATTCACCAGGGAGTTAGGTGAGCTCAGCTCCACAACCTGGATACTGTTTGGTTGAACCTTGATCGTTACGGTTCCGCTTACCCTTGCCTGGACTGAATCCGTGTAGGCCTCTATATCCTTCACAAGTGGCTCATAGTAGAGTCCTCCATACACGAGGTCTGACCACTCTGTTGCTGCCTGCTTGCCAAACATTATTTGTCTTTTGGTCAGTACAATCTGCTCCAGCTTCCTGTGGGCCTCAATCAGGGCCAAAAGTGCCGGGGATTCAAACATTATCCGTCCCTTTATTCCGATTATGCAGTCACCCACATAAATCTTGCTTCCATACCCATAGGATCCAAGGATTGCATTAAGCTTTGATATAAGGTCCACGCCCTTTATCTCCTGGTCATTGAGCTTAACTGGAAGCCCTTTTTCAAACTCAAGCTTCAGGTACTCCTCTGTCTTTGAAGGGTCCCTCTTTGTCAGCGTGTAGGCAAACTCATCCGGCTCCTTGTTCTGATCGATTTCAGTTCCTGAAACTGTTATTCCGAAGATATTCTCGTTGATGGAGTACTTCTTAAGCTCCTTATTGACCTTGAATCCTCTTTCCTCCAAGTACTCTATCTCCTTGGCCCTTGTGATGTTCAGCTCCTTTATTGGTGCAATGATATTACCGTTTGGATTAAGTGTGATAAGGGAAGCCTCAAATCTCACCTGGTCGTTCCCAACGGCTGTGGACCCGTGGGCGACTGTATCTGTTCCCTCCGCCTCCGCTATCTTTAAGATCTCTTCCGCAATGATGTATCTGTCTGCACACATCAAGGGGTACTCATCCTCATAAAGACCGTTTAGCTTTATAAGGTACTGCATTATGTTCTCATATATCATCTCTGTGGCATCCACCGTATAATGCTTTATGCTTCCAAGCTCCTTGGACTTTTCCTCTATCTCCTTCAGCTTCTCATCATCAAATCCGCCAGTATTCACAACCGCCGTAACCACATCATAGCCCTTCTCCTTCAGATACTGGACACAGAATGAAGTGTCCAAACCTCCTGAAAAAGCCAATACAACCTTCTTCATACCTCTACACTCTCCCATCTATTTTCTCAAGAATTCCTTTCCCCTTTGGATGGACTTTAAAACTGCCTCCCTGGCAGGTCCTCCAATCAGGTTCCTTTTGCTTACACATGTCTCCACTGATATTTCCTTGTATATATCTTCCTCTATAAGGTCACTGAAGTCTTTAAGTTCCTCCAGGGTTAGCTCTGATAGCTTTTTCTCCTGCCTTATTGCGAACTGAACAATCTGCCCTGATATTTCATGGGTCTCCCTGAAGGGAACACCCTTCCTGACCAGATAGTCCGCCAGGTCAGTGGCGTTTGTGTAGCCATCCTCTGATGCCTGGTACATCCTATCCTTCTTGAACCTTGTGGTCCTTATCATTCCCGTAAATACCTCTACGCATGCCTTTACGGTGTCTATCGCATCAAAGACAGCCTCCTTGTCCTCCTGCATGTCCTTGTTGTAGGCCAGTGGCAGCGACTTCATCATGGTCAAGAGGGTGATGTTGGATCCGTAGACCCTGCCTGTCTTGCCCCGTATCAGCTCAGCCATGTCAGGATTCTTCTTCTGGGGCATTATGCTGCTGCCCGTGCTGTAGCCGTCATCCATCTCCACATATGAAAACTCTCCGGTTGCCCAGAGTATTATCTCCTCGCAAAACCTGCTGAGATGCATCATGATTATTGAAAGGTCTGAAACCAGCTCAAGGGCGAAGTCCCTGTCGCTGACCCCATCCAGACTGTTGTATGTGATGTCATCAAAGCCTAGTAGCTGACAAGTATATTCCCTGTCCAGATCAAAGGTAGTTCCCGCCAGGGCTCCTGAGCCAAGGGGCATGACCATGATCCTCTTTTTTGCATCAAGAAGCCTTTCAATGTCCCGCCTGAACATTTCAAAGTATGCCATCATGTGGTGTCCAAGTGTCAGGGGCTGGGCCTTCTGCATATGGGTGTAGCCTGAAAGTATTGTATCAAGGTTATCCTCAGTTATGGACAGCAAGGCCGCCTCAAGGTCCTTTACAAGGTCGACCATGTTGTCAACCTCCCTGCCAAGGTAGAGCCTGAAGTCCGTTGCCACCTGGTCATTCCTGCTTCTTCCAGTATGGATCTTCTTGCCCAGGTCTCCAATCCTTTCCGTCAATGTGCTTTCAACAAAGGTATGGATATCCTCATGGTCCATTCCAATATGAAGCTTTCCATCCTCTATGTCCTTTAGTATTTCATTCAGGGCCTTTTCAACCTCTATAGTCTCCTCGTCCGTAAGCACTCCACACCTGTTCAAGGTCTTGGCGTGTGCAACACTTCCCACAATATCCTCCCTGTACAACCGCCTATCAACGTGAATTGAGGATTGGAAATCAAAGGCTGCCTTTTCAGTCTGATTTTCAAAACGTCCACCCCATAGCTTCACTTACATCACCTCTTCTTTTAAATTTATGCAATAAAAAAATCCCGATCTCTTAAAACTAAGAGACGGGATTGCCGTGGTACCACTCAAATTGACATATAACATGTCCACTCAAAGCCTTATCGCTGGCTAACGTTCCTCCTACTGCCATTTCAGAGAAAGTCTCCTTGGCCCTCTTCCCACCAGACTTGAACATCAGGCTTCCACCGTCCCCAACTCGCTATTCCAAACTACTGGATGGTACTCTCCAACTCATCGACTTAAAGTATTAATATATTGTTGCTAATTATATCAAACTGGCCTTCAATGTCAAGCGTCTAATGGAAATTTGTCATTTGCTAGTCCTCGAATGGAAACCTGAAGTCAAGCCCCAAAGTGTCCCTAACCTCTAAGAGGTCCTTCTGCACACCTTCATTTACGGGTACCCCCTTCTTGTCCCTTTCCTGCTCAATCAGGTATTCCTTCTCACCTGCAGTGAATATCCTCTCCTCACCAGGTGCCACCTTTGAGCCTCTAAGTTCTCTGAGGATGTTTCCTGCTGTTCTTCTAAAGGATTCCGCACCCATAAAGGCCTCCGTATTTATGGCAATAAAGAAGTGACCAAGGGGATAGGGTATCTTCTGTCCATCCTCCCCCATTCCTGAAAGCATTCTCAGATAGCTTCCAGCCTGAAGGGCAGCCGACAATATCTCCACAACGGTTGCATAGCCATAGCCCTTGTGGCCTCCCATCTCCTCTCCAATCCCCCCAAGGGGTGCAAATGCGGCCTCCCCTGTAAGAAGGTCCTTGAGGATTTTTTCGCTGTCAGTCATTGCACTTCCATCGCTGCCGACAACCATGCCTGCCGGGGTGTCCTTTCCAAGACGGGCATAGTACTCGATTTTTCCCCTCTGGCTTATGCTGGTTGCACAGTCAAGGACAAAGGGAAAATTTTCATCGGTGGGCATTCCAAAGGTAAGGGGATTTGTCCCAAGCATATTCTCCACGCCGAAGGTCGGAGCAATGGAAGGCCTTGCATTGGTTCCTGTGATTCCGATCATGTCCTCCTCTGTTGCCATTGTCACATAGTAGCCGGCTATTCCATAGTGGGTTGAATTCCTTACAGCCACCATGCCCATGCCATACTTCTTGGCCTTTTCAATTGCCAGCTTCATGGATCTGTATGAGACCACCATACCCATACCGTTGTGACCATCAACCACAGCAGTTGTGGGCGTCTCCCTCACTATCTCCATTTCAGTTACCGGGTTCAGGATTCCCTGGTTTATCCTATCGATATATATGGGCTTAAATCGGTTGACTCCATGGCTTTCAATCCCCCGCCTGTCACTTTCCATAAGGATTTCGGCACAGATTTTTGCATCCTCCTCTGGGACCCCGACCTTTTTAAAAGCTTGGACCATAAAACCCCCAATCAGCTTCCACGGTACGTAAATTCCTTCATCCATTTCGCATCCCTCCTCCATAAGTCAGCCTTGTCTCACTAATTACCATTTCATGCAAGAACAACCAAATCACCTTATCCAACCCTAATCCCCTAGCTTATTAGTTCTATTTGATTTATACCCTTCACTTGGCCACAGCCACAAGACAATTCTATTCGCCTGTAATGACATCCCTTTAAGAATAGTGTTTGACACCCATTTTCATTTCTGATATATTATTCTCAAGTTAATAGACAATTGTACTAGGGGAGCTGGGATGGCCAGCTGAAAGTGAAACCCATAAGTTTCTTACCCTCATACCTGATCTGGATAATACCAGCGTAGGAAAGTAATTACTGCATGATATGCATATTCCAACGCAAGGGGATATGCATTTTTTATTCCTTGCAGACACCTAGTCTCCTAGTACAAAAAATACAAGGAGGTTTTTTTATGCAAACAAAGAGGCTCGTTTTAAGTGGATTACTTGTATCATTTGGTGTACTTTCAAGCCATGTGATAGTGGTTCCGGTCGGTGTTGCAAAGGCATATCCTTTGCAGCACACAATTAATGTTATTGGAGCTGTGATGCTGGGACCAGGTTATACTGTTGCCAATGCATTGCTGATTTCTCTTTTGAGAAACATTTTGGGAGTCGGGTCAGTACTTGCATTTCCAGGTAGCATATTTGGAGCAATGCTTGCAGGTCTGTTTTACAAGCATTTTAAAAATGAATTTTCCGCTGGCATAGGTGAAGTGATTGGTACAGGGATTGTTGGAAGTCTGGTTGCATTTCCCCTGTCACGATTCCTTCTGGGGTCAGAAACTGGTGCTTTCTTCTTTATCCCCCCTTTTCTGATTTCAAGCCTCGTTGGAGCAGTTCTTGGAATCTTCACAGTCAAATCACTTAGTGGTCTTGGAAATGGGGTGTTGTTGAAATGAAAAAAGTCTTAACAATAGCTGGTAGTGATTCTTCAGGAGGAGCGGGTATACAGGGAGATTTAAAGGCATTTTCTGCAAATGAAACCTTTGGGATGAGTGTTATTACTGCGGTGACTGCACAAAACACACAGGGAGTTTACATGGTCCACGACATCCCAAAGGAAGTGATTGAAGCACAGATAAAGGCTTTGTTTAATGATATGGTAATCGATGGAATCAAAATAGGCATGGTATCCATTCCTGACACCATAGAAATGATAGCTAGAACCCTAAACCTTTATGCTTTACCCAATATTGTGCTGGATCCTGTAATGGTATCAAAGAGTGGTTCAAATCTCCTGCAGCCAGCTGCAGTAAATGCCCTAAAAGAGCAGCTGATTCCCATGGCATTCCTCATAACACCAAATATCCTTGAAGCGGAAGTTCTGACCGGCATAAAGATATTAAGTGAGGATGACATGATCATGGCAGCCAGAGAGCTTATGAATCTTGGATGTGGGGGCGTCCTCCTAAAGGGTGGACACCTTGATGGTCCTGCAGTTGATATCCTCCATGACGGTAAGGAAATAACAAGATTCGAAGCTGATAGGATTTCTTCCAACAACAACCACGGCACAGGCTGCGCCCTATCTTCGACAATTTGTTCCAACCTTGCCAAGGGTTACAGCCTACCGGTAGCAGTTGAAAAAGGGAAGTCCTATGTATACGAAAGCATAAGCAATGGCTTTTCAGTGGGAAAAGGCGTCGGGGCCCTTCATCACTTTCATAGTTTCTATGAAGGAGGCGACCATAATGAATAAATTCAGCGGATTTAACCTTACGGCCCTCTGGTTTGGAGCTGCAATTTCAGTAGCGGAAATAATCACCGGAGGCCTTCTGGCACCTTTGGGTTTTAAGCTTGGTCTGCTAATAATCATAGTCGGGCATGTAATCGGTGGTCTTATAATGGTGGCTGCAGGCAACATAGGATATGAAATGGGACTTGCAAGCATGGAATCCACTGAACTTACCTTTGGAAGGTACGGAAAGACCCTGTTCTCCCTACTTAATGCAACCCAGCTTGTTGGATGGACAGTCATCATGCTTATTTCAGGCGGTGCTGCAACATCAGTGCTTACCCGGAATATATTCTCCTTTGGTGGTACTTCAACCTGGATAATTGTTCTTGGCTTACTTGTAGCCCTTTGGCTGTATGCTGGTAAAGGGTTATGGAAAACCGGAAATGCCATAATAGGGATCTCAATGCTTGCTTTAACAATTTTCATTATAAGGATTGGCCTTGCCAATGAAGGTATAACATCATTGCCTGACACAAATACCATATCCATAGGTCTGGCAATTGAACTGACAATAGTTATGCCAATCTCATGGGTACCACTTGTGGCAGACTACACAAGGGATAGCAAAAGCAAAATTGGGGGTAATTTAGGTACATTTATCGGATATTTTTTTGGTAGCTCACTTATGTACTTTGTAGGTCTAATTGCAGCATTGGGATTTGGCAGCACTGACATAGGCTCCATACTCCTTAATCAGGGCTACGGACTTGTTGGCGTTCTGATAATAATGCTCTCCACCATCTCCACAACCTATCTGGATGCCTTCAGTGCAGGACTTTCCATTAAAAATCTTGTACCCACCCTGTCTGAGAAGCAGCTTGGAACATGGGTCGTTGCTATCTCAACATTCATAGCATTAACCTTTCCAATGACGGCATATGAAAGCTTTCTCCTCTGGATAGGCGCCTTGTTTGTACCCCTGTTTGCCATCCTGATTACCGATTACTACATCCTGGGTAATCAATCCCAATCTGACATCCTTGCCCTGATCATTTGGCTTGTTGGGGTTGGTGTATACAGGTTGTTTGTAAGCATAGACCTTTCCATTGGCACCACGTTGCCGTCAATGACCATAGTTTCACTACTATACTACACTTCAACGAAAGGAATGATGATATGGAAAGAAAGAAAATCCCAGTCCTCCACCACATAACAAATGAAGTCGCCTCTAACCTTCAGGCACAGGTAACAGAGCTTATGGGACTGATGCCCATAATGGGTAACAGCACTCTGGATGCCCATGAAATAGCCTCAATGTCTTCTGGCTTTGTTGTGAACCTGGGAATGCCAACTCCAGACAAGCTTATGGCGATAAGAAAAACCATTCCAATTTATGAAATGACCGGCAGGCCAATCGTCCTTGATCCAGTTGGAATTTCGTTATCAGGTACCAGAAGACACCTTGCAAGTGAGCTGATTAAAGGCAAAGGAATTTCTGTCATAAAAGGAAATCTGAGCGAGATAAGCACTCTTCTCCATGGAAAACCAGAAGAAATTTTCACCCTTGAGTACAATACTGTGCTAGTGACTACGGGTAGGACAATCCGAATAACGCAGGGAAAAAGACATGAGTTGGTGGAAATGCCAGCAAGCAAAATAAACAAGCTTCCTGGAACAGGTTGCATACTGGGTACCATCATAGGCTGTCTTTTGTTGAAGGATTTTTCTCCTTTCGATGCATCAATTATTTCGGCAAATATAATGTCAAAAATTGCAGAAAAAGTTCCACCTAATCTTCCATATGGGAGGATTCAGGAAAGCTTACTAACAGAGTTGGAGGTTTTGGCCAATGAAAATTTATCTTATTACAGGTGATATGAAGGATGAGAGTCCATGGTTTGAACAAATTGAAAGAATTCTCAAGTCTGGGATAGATATGCTCCAGTACAGGGAGAAGCAAAGCTCAACCCTGACCATGTATGAAAGGGCCAGGAAGCTGAAATTTCTTTGCAAAAAATACAATACACCGCTGATCATAAACAACAGGGTTGATATCTGTATGGCATTGGATGCAGACGGTGTGCATCTTGGCAAGGACGACCTACCCCTTGAAGAAGCACGAAAAATCCTGGGTCCAAAGAAGATAATCGGTGCGTCAGCAAGAACCATCCACGCCATCAGGAATGGAGAAATCAACGGGGTCAATTATTTCGGGTCAGGGGCAATGTTTGAAACAAACACCAAAAAAGATGCTAAAAGTATAAGCAAGGATCAACTCAGACTTCTTGCGAAGAGCACCTCCCTTCCAATATATGCAATTGGTGGGATAAATGAGGAAAATGTAGAGGAGCTCGCGGATACAGGAATTGCCGGAGTTTGTATGTCGGCGGGCCTTATGTTGAATCCATACCCTGAAAGGCTTCTGGAGTTTATCAAAAAAATTTAATAAAGAAAAATACCCTTTGAAAGGATTTGTGTATTTACAATCCATTCCAAAGGGTATTTCTGAAGCTATGCCTTCAGCATCTTGGCGTTAATTGCAACAATAACCGTACTCATGCTCATCAGTATAGCTCCAACCGCAGGGCTGAGGACTATCCCCCAGGGAGCCAGCACTCCTGCGGCAAGGGGTATTGCGATTATATTGTAGCCGCTTGCCCACCAAAGGTTCTGGACCATCTTCCTATAGGTCTTCCTGGAAAGGTCCATAAGGGCAACCACATCATTGGGGTTGCTCTTAACAAGAACTACATCCGCCGTCTCCATGGCCACATCGGTTCCAGCTCCTATGGCTATTCCAAGGTCTGCTGTAGCAAGGGCGGGTGCATCGTTTACCCCATCACCTGTCATTGCTACCTTCCAGCCCTTGTCCTCCTTGATTTTCTTTATCTGGTTGGCCTTGTCATCAGGCAGGACCTCCGCATAGACCTCATCTATGCCCAGCTGCTTGGCTACCCAGTCAGCAACCTTCTGGTTGTCACCTGTAAGCATAATGGATTTGACTCCCATTTCCTTAAGGGTTTCAATGGCCTCCTTGGCAGTTTCCCTGACCATATCAGCAAGCCCGATCATGCCAACCAGGTCTCCTTCCTCAAGGACAAAGACTACGGTCTTACCTTCCTCGCTCATCCTGTCAAAGTGGTCCTTGTCATAGGAAATATCCATGTTCTCAACAAATCCTATGCTTACAACCTTGACCTCCACTCCATCGACCTTTCCTTCGATTCCCTTTCCCGTCAGGGCCTTGAAGTCTTCTGCCTTTCCAAGGTCAAGCTCTCTTTCCTTGGCCTCATTTACAATCCCTGTTGCTATTGGGTGCTCGGAATTCTGCTCAAGGCTTGCTGCAATTTTTAGAAGCTCATCCTCCTCATGCCCTTCAGAAGGGACAATATCAGTAACCCCAAACTCCCCTTTTGTAAGGGTGCCTGTCTTGTCAAACACAACTGCATCAAGGTTTCTTGCACCTTCAAAGTTGGCCCTGTTCCTTATAAGAAGTCCCTGTTTTGCAGAAAGTGTGGTTGAAACAGCAACAACGAGTGGGGATGCCAGACCCAGCGCATGGGGACAGGTGATTACCATTACTGTAACCATCCGCTCAAGGGCCATGTCAAACTCATAGCCAAGGGACAGCCAAACAAACAGGGTAATAAATCCTGCACTCAGGGCCAAATAGAAGAGCCACTTTGCAGCCCTGTTTGTAAGGTCCTGTGTCTTTGACTTGGTCTCCTGGGCTTCCCGGACCATTGTGATAACCTGTGAAAGGTAGGAATCCTCCCCAGTCTTCTCAACCTGGACTGTCAGTGAGCCCTCCTTGTTCACAGACCCACCTATGACCTCATCATCCTCCTTCTTCTCAACGGGTACAGACTCTCCCGTAAGCATTGATTCATCAACTGCTGACTTACCCTCAACAATTATTCCGTCGACGGGTATCTTTTCACCAGGCTTTACAAGAACCCAGTCTCCACTTTCAAGCTCCGACAGGGGTACATCCTGGGCATTACCTTCTTCATCCAGCCTGTGGGCCTCGTTTGGCATAAGCTTAACCAGCTCCTCAAGGGCATTGGATGCACCCATAACGGATTTCATCTCGATCCAGTGACCAAGTAGCATGATGTCAACAAGGGTTGCCAGCTCCCAAAACAGCTGCTTTCCCTCCCAGCCAAATACAACAAGGCTGCTGTAGCCGTAGGCAATGGTGATTGCCAGGGTGATCAGCATCATCATTCCAGGACTCCTGTCCTCCAGCTCATCCTTGGCTCCAGTTATGAAGGGCCATCCACCGTAGAAGAATACCACAGTGGACAATCCAAAGAGGATGTACATATCCCCTGAAAATCTCCAGTCAACTCCAAGAAAGCCCTGGATCATTGGAGACAAAGCAAGGATTGGAAGGGTCAGGACCAGGGAGATAAAGAACCGTCTCTTAAAGTCGGCTACCATATCCCCATGGTCATGACCTCCATGGTCATCGTGGTTCTCCTGGTCCCTGTGCTTGTCATGATTTTTGTCTTTCTCCTTTTCTTCTTCATTTACAGGATTCTCATGATTTTCATTATTCCTATCCTTATCTCTATCCATATCAAATACCTACCTCCAAAATCTTGTCATATCCTTCTTATCCTCAATATTGTACTGGATCATTCTGTCTATCAGGTCCAAATCAACCTTCTCCTTCCACTTGATCTTCATGGTCATCTTTGTCCTCTCATAGCCTGATTTTTTGATCTCTTCATCAAAGATATCCAGGGCATGGGTTTCCGGTGAAAGTGAAATGTGCCCCTTGGATATGCTAAAGCCAATGATATAGGTTCCGTGGTCGCTAAACATTGGCTGATTCCACTTGACCTCCTCCTTCAGTTGAGGATACTTTTCACTTATATGGGCAAGAATCATCCTGACCCTGTCCCTTTTGTCAGGCTCATCTATCTGGTCAATAAATTCCTTATGTGTGGTCATCTTAAATCCCTCCTCAAGGCCTTGATACCCGTAAAGGTCGCTTTTTCTAACATATACCGATTAAAGACATATGCTCACCAATTATTTTTGGGCAAAGAAAAAAGCGGGGTTACCCGCTTTATAGTTGAAACTATTTCCCCTGTTTGCCCCTGACATACTCAATTGCTTCCTTACCGGTGATATGTTCAATGTCTATGGCAATTATATGTGAAGTCTTACAGCCCTGGATTTCCTTTATGTTGGCCTCCTCGGGAAGGTCCCCTGAATACTTGTCCACCAGGGTCTTAAAGCCCTCAAACCACTCATCACCTTCTACAATCCTGGCCTTTCCAAATGCAATAACACTTCTAAAATATGTAGTGTACTCCTCGCTTACGATTGTATCCTCATCAACAACAGCAAAGGATACCTTTGGATTCCTTGTTATGGCATCCACCTTGTGGCCAGATTTTGCTGAGTGGAAATATATCCTGTCATTCCAGTATACATAGCTTACGGGAACTGCATAGGGATAACCCTCATCACCCTGGCAGGCAAGTACTCCATTTGTTCCCCTAGCCATTACAAGCTCCATGCCCTCCTGGCTCAAAAGCTGCTTTTTTCTTCTCATTTCCCTGAACATTCATAACTCCCCCTAAAATCTATTTTGACCTCTTTCCAATCTATATTTACTTGTCCTGGATAGCAAGGGAACCACAGCCCTTCATCGATACCATTTTATCACATTACCCACCAAAAAACCCACCACAATTGTGGTGAGTCCTTATCTAGCATATTTTTTTCTTAAGCATCTCTATGTCAACTTCATGCCGGCCGATTATTTCCTTGAAAACCTTGTTTTCTTCAATGATGATGCCAAGCTTCTTACTGGTATCTTCCTTGAACTCAGTAAGTATTGCTGTCTGTTCCACCACAGCATCCAATTTACTCTCAAGACTTCCCATTCTGTCTTCAAGACTTCCCTGACCTGCCTTCAAATCCCTTAACTCCTCCAGCACTATCCTTTGAAATTCTTCATTGTTCATATGGACACCTCCGAATCAATCATCCGTATGGATATTATACCACAAATTCCATACGAAATTATTAAGTGTATTATAACATAACTTAACATTTCGTACAAGTGTTCGATTTGATTTTTTTTGATCTTTCACTACACAATTGCTTCTTGTTCAAGCTTTACATTTTTCTCCAGCATGTAATCAACTATTTCACTGAACTGTCCTTCTTGGAGCTTCCCAAGCCTTTTCCTGTCATTTTCCGTAAGAGGTTTTCCCATCTTTTCATACTTTTTCAGGGTGTCCAAATCCATGTTGTAGGGTATTATATCAATTCCAGTAGTTCTCCTAAGATGTTCCAGTATAAGGAATCCTCCCGCATCAATGTCACCGAAATGATAAAATATGGCTTCACTGTTCTGGTCATGGAGCATACTTATGAAATCCCTCCTGACCCTGTTGTGGAATCCGCCCAGGTACAATACAAAATAACCCTCTTCCATGAACCTATGAAAGGATGTCAGATTTTCCACTGTAATAACCTTTCCCTTAAACACCTGCACTAACTCAATTTTATCAAGCATGCTTGAAGAGATTGCAATATCCGAGTCCAACCTGCTAAGGTCAATTTCCTGGCCGGACAAGGAGACCTTACCTGATCCCTTGAAATTGACATAGGTGGGTGTTCTCATAAGGTTGAGATTCCCAAGGATCTCATCCTTTTCAGGAAAATCACCATAATCATACAATATGCTCTCCACTTTACCCTGGATTTGCCCGAATGCCTTTGAATCATTGTATAGCCTCACGGAAAACTCCCTGATAAACTGCTCTCCTTGCAGGTCTTCCAGCTCCCTTACAGCCATAAGAATTCTTTCGAATTCCTCGAAATCACCAGAAAAAAACCTTACGCTCCTGTTCTCTCCAATACGTTTTAGTTGATCCTTAAGGTAAATATCCAGTATCTCACCATTGCCCAGATAGCCGCTGATAAGCTCTTCAAGTTTGGCATTTATATCATCCTTTGGCACCCTATTTATGTAGCTGTAGACCTCCTCCAGGACTTCAACATTGAGATAGACCTCCCTGATGACCCCTCCTCCTGACTCCCTGGGAACTACAAACCCCTTTCTGGCAAGGATATCAACCTCTTCATTCACAGCCCTGAAAAGGTCGTAGTCCGAATGGTCCTCATACTTTGGAAAGAGGTTTGATATTCTTACCTTAAACCTCTGATTCACCTTGTTTGTCCCCTTGAAGCTCTTGCTGTTCTCATACTTGTCCAAAAGCTCATTAAGGATTCTCTTTTCATATCTGCCCATCATAGGTCATACACCTCGACAATTGCATTGTTTCCTTCCCTTATGGCCAAGAGGACCGTATCAACCTTCTCGCCTATGATTTCCATCTTGCCCGGAGGGGTGGCCAGGATTATCTGGAAATTCTGACTGTTGAAAAAGTCCATCATTGAAGCTATCCTGTTGTCGTCCATCTTGTCAAATGCCTCATCCAGCATGATTATCCTGATTGTGTTCCCTGCCCTGTAGAGCTGTACAAATGATGCTGCTATTGCAACATAGTAGGGCGTCTGGGTCTCCCCTCCGCTCTTCTCCCCATAGATGTTTGAAAACCGCTGGCTGCTCCCGTCCTTCTTCTCAACAATGATGTCATAGTCCAGATAACTCCTGTAGTCAGTGTATTCCATGATGACCCTGTCTCCCATATCATCATATGCCGTAAGCTTCTCAAAGAGGTCGCTTATCTCATCACTGTACTGATTCTCAAAACTGTAGCGGAACATCTGGCTTCCTCCGGTATTCTGGTCGGACATGATCATCTGGTAAAGCTTCTCCTTCTTCTTGTTGTTTGTGATCTCAAACTTGTAGCTGTCTTCACCGTAGTATATCCCTATGAGGGCCTTGTTCAGCTGCCTGAATTCAAGCCTGGCGCTTTCTATGTTCTCCTTTAGCCTTGCCAGGAAGGATTCCTTGAACTCCAGCTCGCAGTCATCCTTTGCCTTGGCCAGCTGGTCCTCGTATTTCACAATTTCAGATGAGACCTGCTTGTGGTGTTCCCTTACAAATTCCTCCATTGCCTCCCGGCCGGTTCCAAAATCACAGTCATAGAGACTGCAGTATTCCCTCTGTTGGTCCTTCAGTACATCAGTCAGTTTATTGACCGTGTTCTCAAGACCTAGGGTGTGGGGTGAAAAGTTGGCAATTATGGTCTCTGGTGACTTTGATTTTGACTGGTCCCCAAACTTCCTGATTCCTTCCTCATAGGCATCCGCTTCAGTCTCCCTTAGATTGTTGAGAACCCCCTCACTTTCCTTATATTCCCTGCCTATTTCGGCAACCTTGCTTCTGTTGGTCTCCATATCCTTTTCCAGACCAGTACACAGGGCAATGTAGTCCCTGCTTTCCTTGAGAAGCCTTACTGCCTTTTCCCGGCACTGGGATATCTCTCCCTTTATCTCCAGATATGTGGGATTGCTTTTTGCCTTGTCAAGCTCATTTCTCTTTGTAAACAGTATTTCCTCTATCCTGGCAAGCTCTTCAGGTGCTGAAAGGTTTTCCACCACTGTTTCCATGTGGCAAGAATCCAAGGCAGCGAGGATAGATTCACACCTTGTCACATCCTTTCTCAATGTGTCCAGTTCCTTGACTGTCTCCTCCAGCTCAGCTTCCCTTATTTCCAGCTGCCTCTTGTAGGCTATGGCTCCTATAAATGGTGGATTATAGACCTTCTCGTCAATCTTTCTGACTGCATAGTTCTGGTACAGCATGCACCCCTGTGTTATTGCAATCTTATGCTTCTTCAAGTCCTCAAGCCTGGGGCACCTTGTCACCCTGTTTAGCAGGTAATATGCATATGACCTTGCATATCTGTTGTTACTGGTCACATGGTAAGCCAAGGATGACCTTTCAGCCTCCAGTTCAAGGTTAAGCTTTTCAGTGTTTATAAGACCTACGGAATGGATCCTTTCCTTGACCCTGTTGTAGGTATCCAGGGCCACCTGATAATATCTGGGATCCACCAGCAGGTAAAACCTCTGTGTGTTCAGATAGCCCTCTATTGCATTTTGCCAAGAAGGGTCTGTTATTTCAAGAAGCTCTGAGAATATCCAAACATTTGCTCCAATCCCTCGCCTTTTGAACTCCAACATTATTTCATCCCTGAGATTGACGGTGTTCTTTGGATAGGTCAGCTTCTTGTTCCGCAGGTCCTTTATCTCATCCTGCAGCTTCCTCCTTGTGTGCTCCAGTTGGCTTATCCTTTGCCTTGACCCGTAAAGCCTGTCATTGAACTGCCCCTTGTTGGTCCGGACAATTTTCTCCATCTCGTATGCCCTTTCCAGCTTTTCTTCCCCGGAAATCTTGGTATTCTCCAGATCATCAATTTGCTTTTTGGTTATGGAGGCACTCCCCTCTTTAAATAACATTTCGAATGCCTTCTGGCATTTCTGGATCATGGCAGAAAGTCTTGCCAGTTTTTCAGACAGATGCCCCCTCTCCTTCTCCATTGATCCTATCTCATTCTCAATACCCTCAATAAGCCTTGTGACCTCGTTGCTCCGCAGGGCAGCCTCAAGCCCTATAAGCCTGTTGTTCTCACTTTCGTGTGCCTTCTCCGTCTCCCTACTCCTTATTGATGCATCATCAAATTTACCCTTGATTACATAGGAATCCCTTTCCATCCTATCCAGGAGCTTCTTGAGTCTCTCAAGCTCTGCTCTCTTTAGAAGGATTTCATTTACCTTCCTGTCCCTTTCCTTTGACTGTATCTCAGCTTCCTTCCGGAGAATTCCCTCAAGAGATTCTATCTTGCTTCTAGTCTTTGCCATAAGGTCCTCAAATTCCCTAAGGTGGCGGATGTTCTCCCTTAGGGAGTGTACCTCGATCCGTTTCTCCGAAAGGATGAACTTGTTGATAAAGTCCTTCACATTGTCCATGGGCTTAAAGGCCAGTGACTTTGGTATCATGTCAAAGAATCTGTCCTCCAGGTTCCCCAACCTTCTTCCAAACCTTTGCTTCGCTTCGCCCATCTGGCTGATAAGGACAATCTTTCTATCGTTTCGTCTGAACTCATCCTTCATTGAGGGTCTTCCCTCGCTTATGAAGTTTAGCTCATCAAGTCTGCACTCCTCCACAAACCATTTTGTATCAAGCCTTGCCTCCTCATCAGGTGACTCTATCCTGACGCCGATCGTGAAATACGATGACCTGGTCTCCTCGAAAAACTCCAGGGCAACATAGGATATAACACTTTCCTTCCTAAGGTATGTATTGTCCTCATCCCCTGTCTTGCACCTGACATAGCCCCTCAGGTCCCTTTTGCTCTTCTCATTGGCAGCAGTGTTGAACTTCCGTGTATTGGTGGTCAAGACCAGCTGGATCGCATCAAGAACCGTTGATTTACCGGAAGTGTTCTCTCCGGAAATCAGGAAGGATCCATCAACCTCAATTGTTTCGTTAATAAAATAATGCCAGTTAATCAGCCTGATCCTGGTCAGTCTCTTCATCCTCAACACCTCCACCCGCATATTTCTTCAGCCTATCTGATATGTCCTCAGCAAGACTGTTGATGTTTTCCCCAGGCACTGCAAAGAGGACCGAGGGATAGATCACTATTCTGGCATCTGAAAGGGTCACATCGGTATCAATGTTTGTCACAATGTTGAATCTCTTAAAGAGCCTGATCACATCCCTAAGTGTCGTCTTGTCAATGGTGGGTTTGGATTCTATCTTAAGCATCCGGTACTTGTCATGGATATCCTCGGAAAACACCATTATGTCGTCATTTCCACTCAATTCCCTTCTTTTTTCTATGTAAAGAAGCCTTAAGATCAAAAGTATTATGGTCTCGATTTTCTTCAAACGGTACCTGCCAGTTCCATAGTAGTTTACTATTCCAGCAACATCGCTATTTTCATTGATCCTCAGCTCATATCCAAGCAGGTCAAAATACTCCTGAAATTTTTCCCTGTGCTGGAGTATGAAAATGTAATCATTCCTGGTATCCTCCTTCTTCTTCAGCACAAAGCAGTGATTAAGGAGCTTGTTGGCAGCACTTCTGAACTTCTCCTTCTGTGCCACGCTCTCATTGAACATTTCCATTATCATCCCGCCTTTCTATCTCAAAGTCCTCAAATCTGAACCCATTTGACTCAATCATACTTCCCTTTCGCCTGATCCTGTAGCCTGACAGGTGGTGCCTTCCATAGAGACTGATAAAGATGACCCTTATAAGGTCCCTCTTTGTGGACAGGGGAAGGGTGGATGCCAGGATTGTCTCCCTATCACCGAGACTCTCCATAACAAATGAATTTATGTTCTTTCTGGAAAATCTGTTCCGGTGCTTCTCCCTAAGAGCCATCTTCCTCGCAAATCTTTCCTCTTCACTTAAACCGATGGACTGGTCCAGCAGCTGGGGCACCTGATTTTTCCTTGTGATGGGCATGACATACAGCGAATCCCCGTCCAGATAGCCCTGGGGAAAGATTTCAAATATCCTTAGGATATCATTATCTGTATCATCATTAAGGCCCATTTCATCCTCCCTGTTCAGTTCATCCGCCATAAGAGCAAGGATCTGGAATATCTTACCGTCAGTGTTCCCAGAATCATTCAAGAGAAACTTTGCCCTGGCAACTGAGCTAGAAAGGTACTTGGTGTGCTTCTCATCAATCTCTCTGGCTATGTCGTCATAGCTGTTGAAGGAGGAGATGGTCCTCAAAATCCTATTCCTAAGCTCTTCCCTTGCCAATTGTCTATCCTCTGTCTGCTCAATATCCATAAATCCGTCCACGGTTCTCTCAAATACATTTTTATCATCCAATATATACCTTAACCTTTCCACAATCTCCAGCCTGTAGTGGGAAATGTTTTCACTGGTCTTCATGCGGTGGTAGCTCTTTGAACCGATTTCGATATTGTAGTCAAAAAAATCCCTGACTATCTCTGAAGCAGACTTGTCCCTGGTTATACTATCTATCCTGTTCTTGATGGAGGTGTTTAGTTTCTTGAGTCCAACCATTACATACTCGGTATTCTCAATAACCTTTTTTATGACATTCTCATATGGCTTGCCGTATCCCTCGAGATTCATGAGTATTCCATATATTGAGGATATCTCACTTTGGTACTCCATCTCTTCGTTTCTATCAACCTTTATAAGCGCCTCAATTACAGTTGCTGCATAATCATGGAGATTCACCTTCACATTGTAGCTGGAATCGTGCTCAAACTCTATCCAGCCACAGATTTTAAGGTTCCTCAGTATTGAATTGGCCTTGGATCGAGAATCTGTCAGGGATACCTCCTCCTCGTCGAAGATCATCTCCTCAGGAAATCTTTCATCAAAGTATTGCTCAAGCTTTCCAATAAGAACCTCTCTTTCCACGCCAAAGGAAAACTCTGTCCTATATGTCTCATATATTATCTCCAGGCAATCCACGTAGGTTTCCTTGTATTTACTTGTAAGGGGTTTGAAGAAATCATCCGAAAGGATACTGAAAAGTTTCATAATCCACACCTCTGGTTCAGCCATTAGTAACATCTCATACATTTAATTCTACCATTAATCCAGATGCAATAGAACGGAAAGTGTCAAATATTTTAGTCCAAAACAAAAAAGCACTCAACTTCCCACATCCATCATTCTGATACGGGAAATCAAGTGCATCGATATTTAATTTAATTCTAGCCTATAGCCTGTATTAATATAAAGCACCTATATGTCCATCAGCTTTTTGGTCTCTTCCAGTGTGTAGAACTCAACCTCATCATTAGCAAGTCTATTCTCATAATCCAAAACGGTTTCTAGGTCAATCTCATTCTCTATATTTTCTATTAATGCTTCCTTCTTTGCTTCTTCCTCATTTAATCTAACCCTTTCATTTCCCACATCAAGCCCCCTCTTTTAAACTGTGCCATACCCTCTCTCCTTGATCCGCTTCTTGTTGGAATACATCTTAAGGTCAGTCTGGTGGATGAAATCGCCAATATCATTGTGCCTGTTGAAATCATATACATCAGACCCTATTGCAATGTCCAGAATGTATTCATGGTCGGACTTTCTTTCCTTAAGCTCCTCCCTCATCATCTTAACCTGGGACTCGAAAGCCTCATCTTCAAGGTCAAAAATTACACAGGCAAACTCGTCTCCTCCAAGTCTAAAGCATTCACCGTATGGCTGCAGGTACTTCCCGATCGCTCCACTGCATGCTTTGATGGCTTCATCGCCCTCCTTGTGACCATAATTGTCATTTATATACTTCAGGTTGTTTATATCCATCATGGCCAGTCTGAATGACTTGGTGGCATTTGAATTTCTAAGTCCGTCAATGTACTCTTCAAAAGCAGCCCTGTTCCCCAAGTTGGTGAGTATGTCCTTATATGCCAGCTTTTTTAGTATTTCCGACTCCTTTTCATTCTGAATCATAATGTTGATTGACCTGAAAGTGTCGTAGGTGATCTGAACAATAAAGAGGAGAATTCCAATTCCAGTTAAATATCCGGTAAACTCATACCTTCCCAAAAGAAAAACAATAACCTCCATAATCAAAAACGACCCGGATGTGCTTGAATAGATCAGCATCTTCTTAGCCTGCTGATTGTCATGCCCCTTCCATTCCAATACCATGAAAAATATGGAGGCTGCCAATGTCAAAACAACTAGCACAACAGTAAACTGCATACTGGTTATGAATGAAGCTATTCCTACAAGCTGAAAATATATGTTTGCAAGGAGATTAATCTGGAACATTGCTGCAAAAGCCACCATTATGGACCTGTATTTCTGCAGTACCGATTCCTTTAGAAACATTACAAATGAAGTTGCAATAAGTGGTATCACGATGTAGCTAATTCCGCCTATTATGAACCTGTTCCCCACAAACAATTGGAGCACCTTGGCTTCACTGAAGGTCCAGATGGCAACAAAAATTGCAAAACCACCCAGATATGTAAGCCTGTTGTCCTCAAGATTCCTGAACAGTCCAGAAAGAACAAGTGTCACTGCTCCAAATGTGATGAAAATGGTAGCCAGAACTATTTTGAAGACATTGCTGACCACAAAATCCAAAATAAGGTCATTCCCTTGACCTGCATAGACCTCATTCAGATTTCCTGAAAAGGCCTTTGTTGGGGACTGCATCTGAAGCTTGAGCTCCTTGCCTCCAATATCATTTGGCAGCTCAAAGAGGTGCCATAAACTTGCATCCGGCACTACAAACCTTCCATCTGTAGCCTTGATATCCCTAAAGATTTCCTGGCCATCCACATATACTATCACATCCTGCATGGAGGACCTCAATCTAAGTCTGATATGGTTATCCAAGCCCTCAGGTAATGTAAGCCTTGCAGTGTAGGGCACATCCTTCTCTAGCCCCAGATCGTAGGGTAGGTTTACACCCTCAAGGACAACATCCCCGTACTCCACTGTCCAGCCTTGGTTCAGGTCAATCTTGTCATTTCCGATAAGTCTGTAATCCTCTGATGGAAGAGTAATGGCCAAATATGAAATTAGAATAAGCAAAAAAGCAGCGACTGCATACAGGACTATTCTGTTTCTTTTTGTCTTTTCCAATACCTCTTACCTCTCTTTCGGGATTTTATACCTGACTTTCATTATATATTATCGCCGCAATATGTTAAAGCAAAAATGCACTCATATAATATCTTCTCATAAGTGAATTAATCCAATCAACTTTAAAAAGAAATAGCACCACACTGGATTTAGGCATCTAAATCCCAATAACATCCTACACGGCTTCCTTGGACTGGTCACCAAGCATATCTATGAAAACATCCACCATCTCTGGATTCAAGCCGTTTCCCGCATCATGGCGCAAAATCCCTATTATCTCCTCATGTTCAAGTCGAGCCCTATAGGGTCTGTTGCTCCTCAAGGCATCGTATATGTCAGCAATGCTTATGATCTGACTTACAAAATGGGGCTTCCAGTTGTTTGTTATATTAGGGTATCCACCACCATTGTATTTGATGTGGTGCTCCAAGGCAGTCAGTATTGCTATTCGCGGTATTCCCTTCTGATTGCTCAGATACATCACCCCATTCAGGGTATGGGCTTTAATCACCTCAAACTCGTCAGGTGTAAGGGGACCCCTCTTGTTTAGGATGCTCTTTGGAACAAGCATCTTGCCAACATCATGCATCAGGGCAGCATATATTATGTCCATAAGGTCTGATCCTGTTATTCGCATATGCTTGGCAAGGGACATGGACAAAAGGGCTACATTAATTGTATGGACATAGGTGTATTCATCCTCACTCTTGACCTCAGCCAGGTATTTCAAAGGACTTGTAGAGTATCTGAAGGTTTCCATCAGGTCTTGGGAAAGGTCCTTGACAGCCTTGAAGTTAAACGGATCCTTGGGATCGAGATTCTCCAGCATACCGATAAAATCCCGTGAAGTGTCCAAGTCCATAATGGAATCAACATCCTCTTCCTTGCTTTTGGTCTCATCCGGGGTAATCCTTCCAATCATAATGTGTGGATAGTCCAGGTTCACACCGCTGCCTGAACCAGTTCCGAATGTCTCCACCAAAAACATTGAAAACTCTTCCTGACTCAATCCCTTTAGGAAGACAAGCTGGTCAATTCCCACCTCATCAAGCACCTTAGCCATGGATTCGGCCACCCTGCCAATCCCAACAACAGGCTTTTGGTTCACAAGCATATTGTCATTGAAGACCCCCAAAAGCAACCTGTCCTCAGTTTGAAAAATCTCTTCAAGCCTATCCATAACCTGATTGGTGGACATCCTTGTCTGTGGATGCTTGTGGGAATACAGTTTTATTGAATTGATTGTCCCCAAGAGGTCGGGGATAATATGGTCATTTCTATCTGGATATGTGGTCATGGCTGACTCCTTTTAAATAACTCCTGATTCTCCTTAGGTTTCCCGGCGAAAGTGTAATCCTCTTTTTCATCAACCTATCCTCAATCTCCCTAAAGGCTTCTGAATCAACCCAGGAGACCGTATCTATGGCCTTGACTATATACCTGTAGCTGGTCTCATTTATGTAGAAGGTAGAGATCCTGTCCACAATGGGATGGACCAGCTCACTGATTCTAAACCCCTTTACAAGCTCAAGGAGGCCCAGAACAAGGTCGTTTTCTCCCTTCCTGACCAAGCCTTCCATTTCCCTCCTGATATTGTCATCCCCCTGAGTCAACAGAATTCTCATGGCCAAAAGTCTGGCATCAACCGAATCACAGTTGAAGAGCTTGGAGGAAAGGTCTCCTGGTATTGAGCCCAAATGGTCCTTCACTATTGGCATAAGCAATGATATTTTCAGAGTAGGGTCCGCAAGGTATCTTCTGACAGCCTGAATGGCTGCAGTCTCCTGGAAGGCCTGGACTAGACCAAGTATCCCCCTTCTTTTCCTGGAATCCGTTTCCTCAAAATATTCATCCAGAAGCCAGCCCAGATTTTTGGGCCCGCTGGTCTTGATGACTTCAATCAAGTTCCTGTCGGTGTAGGATCCGGAGGTCTTTACCGCTTCGGATAATCCCAGAATTGTCCCCTCCTGCTTCAGGTATGATGCCACCAGGTCATGGCTTGAGATT
>Ga0224486_100084_pt1 | contig 47600 bp, 46 predicted proteins | sample TexhydDE_CT_test_FD_172013 | JGI IMG/M metagenome (GOLD analysis project Ga0224486, IMG submission 172013) | Fracking water microbial communities from deep shales in Oklahoma, United States - hydraulically fractured wells DE_CT_test ... | reverse complement strand
CCCGAGTTTGAAAGGCAATATCTCCCATCCCTTGCGCCCCAAGGGTTTCAGGGCACAAAAGGGTGACGTACCACTACATATTTCCTGTATGTGGTAATTGGGTAAGTATCTGTGCTTTTAGCGGCGGCCTTAATCCCAGCACCCGAAATGCTTCATAGGCATCCCCCTGTAACTCGGTTCGAAAAAGATAAACTTTATCATTGAAGCTAAACTGGATGGCGTGCAGGGTGGCCAGGTCAGCCATCAATTGCAGATAGCCGGCTTTCGACTGTTTTTCCTTCAGATAACGGATGAGGGCGCTTTCCAGGACCAGGGCCAGAAAACACACCATGACGTGCCCCCTGACCCGGGATTCGGTCCAGTGATAGATGGGGCGCAACTCCAGCCCTGATTTCAGTTCCCGGAAGGCCCTTTCCACCCGCCAGAGCTCTTTGTAGGCCAGGACCACCTGGTCCGGAGGAAGGTCGGTGTTGGTTTTCAGCATGTATTTGCCGTCATAGCGGGCTTCCCGCCTTATGGCATCGTGGTCGATGGTTACGGCGTTTTTACTGGCTTTGAGATACTGCCGGTAGCCTTTGTTACCAAGCAAGCCCTTGATATTGCCGCTGTCCAGTTTCCTTTTCAGCTTGATGATCATCTCCCGGCGGGCATTGCGGTCCCGTTCTGCTCCTTCCGGATTGAAACAGAGGATGTACCGGCTAACCCCGTTGCTCCATACTTCCTTGACCTTGAGGTTTTCTTTTACCCGGGTATAAGGGGCATTCCAGCTGAGCATCCGGTCAATGTTCGGCCGGCGGCGCATCTTTACGCCCACGATATACTGGAGCCCGGCGGCACTGATTTCCTGCAAAACTTTATTACTGACCATTCCCCGGTCTCCTACCATAATTACCCGGGTGACGTTAAACCGGCGGCGCAAATCAGAAAAGGCGGCCTTAAAAGTCCTGACATCGGCGGTGTTGCCGGGGAAAATGTGGTGGGCCACCGGTATGCCCTCTTTGGTCATCAACAGGCCAATCATGATTTGCAACCGGTCGGGCCGTTTATCCTTGGAATAGCCGTATTTGGCCAGTTCTTCCGGCCCGGAGCCTTCGAAATAGGTGGAGGTGGTATCCCAGAACACCAGGTCCAGTTCGCAGTTAAAAAGGTTGCGCACCCGGTCGAAAAGAAAGCTCTCTATCTCGTCTTTGTATTCCGCCACAAAATCCAGGGCGTGGTAGAAATGATGGAGCTGGAGCTTTTCCAGGGGCGGGTGGTAAACGCTTTGCAACCACCTTTCGTTGAGCCCCAATTTAGATAACGGATCGCATAACCGGTTTAAAACCATGGCAAACAGGGCTTCTTCAAAGGGAGAGGTCTTTTCCGTGCGATTCAGGATACGCCGCACACAGGGACCCAGTCCCAGCTTTTCTTCCCACAGGTTGTGGAAAATTAATGCCGGCCCCCATTGTTTGGACCAGCTGGCCTGTGTTTCATCCAGATTCATTCTGACCCATTGGGTTTCGCTGAATCTGGTCAGGTTCTCAATCAGGCGATCCAGCTGTCCATCCTGCAGTTCTTCAAGCCGGCCCAGGTTAGCGATAACTCGCTGGCGGGATCTACCGTTTACCCGGTAGGATTCCACCAGCTGGAGGTATTCCCTGGTAGTACCGTCTTTATTTGTAAAGGTCTTCTTTCTGATGAACATGGCATCCCATCCTGTAGATAATATTTGCATTTATCTTACCACAGGAAAGGGGATGGTGTCTAGCCATATATTACCAACGTGGCACTACGACTTTTTAAAAATCGCCGTTTTTTTGACAGTTGCTTTCCATTCTGGCATTGCTTTACAATGCAAAATGCCCATTTTTCAAGGCTTCGCGGATTTTTGGGGGTAAAATAACAGTTTCTGGCTTTCAAACTCGAGGAAGAAGGAAAGAGGGTGTCCTTGTGCCGGAGACAAAGAAGGTCGGTGAATTGATGTTACCGCTCGGAGAGTATCCGGAGGTATACGATTCTGATACATTAAAGGACGCCATTAAAGTATTGCGCAATTACCGCGCTGCCGGTCACGAGCATCGCTCATTGCTGGTTTTCAGTAAAACGAAGGTTGACAACGAAGAACAGCTGGTGGGAATCCTGACCACGCGGGATATATTAAAGGCTATAAAAACAAACCGTTTGCTTTACGATAATACCGAACTTTTCACCATGTCCTGGGCATTTTTTTACCGCAAGGACCCCCTCAATGAACTTACTGTCACCAAAGTGGGTCAGGCTATCCGGCCCCTGGTCGATGCTTGTGTCCAGGCCGGCGACACCGTGGTGAGGGCCATTGAACTGAGGATGACCAAAAATGTAAACTGCTGCCCGTTTTTGAGGGAAGAAAAGCTGTGGGGGTTATCAGGGCCGTAGATCTGCTGGATTATATCGCCGACATGCTGTAAGGGATTAAAAACTGCCGCCATCTGCTATTATGCGGCCGGATGGCGAGTGTGACCGATCTTGTCTGGTTAAATAATCAGGATTATAATTTAATAAGATTTTATAAGGCTTTCATAAAGGAGGAGGATATTTTCCCATGGGCAAGCATATTATTACCATCAGCCGTCCCTCCCTTTCCAGCACGGTTAAAGGCGGGGGATGCGGGGAATGCCAGACTTCCTGCCAGTCGGCCTGCAAGACGTCCTGCACGGTGGGTAACCAGGCCTGCATGAAGAAGGAGAAGTAACTATTCATAGATTGGCAATTAAATAAAACCTGATCCCGTTGCGGGATGAGGTTTTTTTCTTGGGGGAGGGGCAATGATCCATAAATTCATTTTCGATGATTACCGTTTTGTGCTGGATGTAAATAGCGGTTCCGTACACGTGGTGGATGAACTGACCTGGTGCCTTCTGGATGAGTACCCCTTTGAAAATGAGCGGGATATTCTGGCGAGGTATGCTTCCTACCCTCCATCGGAAGTGGTGGAGGCCATGCAGGAAATCAAAGAGCTGGTCCGGGAAGGCCTTTTGTTCTCCCCCGACCCGCTGGATGGCCACTATGAACCGGCAGGTGAGCCGGTGGTCAAAGCACTGTGCCTTCACCTGGCCCACGACTGCAACCTGGCCTGCCGCTACTGTTTTGCCAGCCAGGGGCATTTTGGTGGTCCCGGCGGTTTGATGTCCGCGGAAACCGGCAGGCGGGCGCTGGACTTTCTTTTCGCCTCTTCAGGATCCAGGCGTCATGTGGAAGTTGATTTCTTTGGGGGCGAGCCGCTGCTGAACTTCAAACCCCTGCAGGACCTTGTGGAGTACGGCCGGCGGCAGGCTGCCCGTCTGGGTAAAATAATCAAATTTACCGTAACCACCAATGCACTGCTGCTTACCCCCGAGGTGGGCCGCTTTCTGAATGAGCACGATCTGGCAGTGGTGCTCAGCCTGGACGGACGGGAGGAAGTCCACAATGCCATGCGCATTTTTCCAGGCGGCCAGGGGTCTTATGAGTGTGTGGTGGAGAATATATGCCGTTTCGTTTTCTCCCGTCCCGGGGGCGAATATTATGTGCGCGGCACCTTCACCCGCCGCAACCTGGACTTTTCCCGGGACGTGTTCCATATGGCCGATCTGGGCTTCAAGCATATATCGGTGGAACCGGTGGTGGCGCCCTATCACGAGGAATATGCCCTGCAACCCGGGGATGTTCCCCGTATTTGCGAGGAGTACGAAATATTAACGCGGCAGCTTTTCAGCCGTGCCCGAAGGGGCCAGCAGGTCAACTTTTTTCATTTCAATATCGATCTGGACGGCGGCCCGTGCCTGCCCAAGCGTCTGGCGGGTTGCGGGGCCGGGAGAGAATATCTGGCCGTTTCGCCTGAAGGCAAGTTGTATCCCTGCCACCAGTTTGTCGGGCGGCCGGAGTATTGCATGGGTGATGTAGAGGGTGGGATCGTACGTCCCGACCTGGTGGAAGAATTCCGCAGGGCCCATGTGTACAACAAAGATGCCTGCAGGGGCTGCTGGGCCCGCTTTATCTGCAGTGGCGGCTGCCACGCCAACGCTCATGCCTTTCACGGTAATATTTTTACCCCCTATGAGCTTGCCTGCGCCCTGATTAAGAAAAGAATTGAGTGCGCCATATATTTAAAGGCGGTTCTGGCAAAGGAAGGATTGATTTAAAAATTAACGATAAAATTAATAACTGAATTAAAACCATTGATAATTTCCCCAGTTCCTTTATTTCCGGGTTAAAATAAGAAAAATCCGGAGTGATGATGCGCCCCCGCCAGTTATACATTTATTAGAGGGGTTGACATGACTCGACAAGCAACCTACCAAATCTTAAGGAGTTGCCAGTTGTTTGGTTGACTAACCATTTTAAGCAAAAGGAGTAAAGCCCATGTCCCGTATGACTCCTCTGGCCGGGGGCGGAAACGAAAAAGAAAAGCGGGCAGGTAGAACGGTGAGCATTGCCTGTCTTCTCCTGGTTGCTTCCATAAATAGAAATAAATTAAAGCGGGCTTTGCGTCGTTTTTTTATTGAGGATCCTTTAACGCCGGCCCAGGTCCTCTGCGTGGTGGCCATGACCCTGGTGATAATGATCTATGGCTCCCTTATTACAAATGCTTCCGAGAGATGGGCTGTCCTGGTTGGGGGCAGGGTGGTGGCCGTTTCTTCCAATCGTGGTGAGCTGGAAGATATCTTGCGGAACAGAATTTATATTGGTGCACGGGAAGGGCACGCTCTTCAAAAGGTGATTATCCGCCCGGCATCCTGGGGGGAAGGGCCCGTGTTATCCGGCCGGTACCTCGAAGAATCCCTGGCCCGGGCCCTGGGAGCGCAGGAAAAGGGTACGGCCCTGGTGATAAACGGAGCCATTAAACTGGTGGTTGCCAGCCGCGATACGGCCAACCGGTTGCTGGAAACGTTGAAGGAACGGCACAGTATTCCCGGGGCGGATGTTCGCCTGATGGAGAAAGTGGTTTATAAAGAGGTGTGGGCGCCGGCGGGGGAGATCTTGAGCTTGCGGGAAGCCCTGGAATTTGCCGGTACCGGCGGTCGCCGGCTGGAACAATATTCGGTCCGGGCAGGGGATACCCTGTGGAGTATTGCCGCCAGTAAAGGCATACCGGTAGAAGAACTGCAGGCCGCCAATCCCGGTTTAACACCCGAAACCTTGCAGGTGGGGCAGGTATTGAAGTTATCCCGTACCGAGCCGTTGATCAATGTTCTGGCCACAGTTGTGCGTACGGAAAAAAGAGAGTTGCCCTTTATAGAAGAGCGTCGGCGGGACAACACCATGCTGCGCGGGCAGCAGCGAGTGGTTCAGGCCGGGAAGCCGGGTGTGGAAGAGGTAACGTACCGGCTGGCTTACTTAAACGGGTGTCTGGTGAATAATGAGATTCTGGAAAGGAAGGTTATCAAGGAACCGCGGCCCCGGGTGGTGGCTGTGGGTTCGCGGGTTTTACTGGCTTCACGTTCGGGAGCATCGGGAAGCCTGGCCTGGCCTACGGTGGGCGCCATCGGGTCACCCTATGGGCTGCGCTGGGGCCGGTTGCATGCCGGTGTGGATATAACTGCCGGCAGCGGGGCCCCGGTCCGTTCTGCCGAAGCAGGTCGGGTGATTAGGGCTGGCTGGAACGGAGGCTATGGCCTGATGGTAGATGTTTACCACGGCGATGGTGTGGTTACCCGTTACGCCCACCTGTCCCGGATTGAGGTGCGGGTTGGCCAGAGGGTGGAACGCGGTCAGTTGCTGGGGCGGGTTGGGAGTACCGGCAATGCCACCGGTCCTCATCTGCACTTTGAGGTGTTGATTAACGGGCGGCCGGTGGACCCGGCCCGGTTCCTGTAAAGATAACGGCATTGATATCTGCCTGTTGAGCCCTCCTCCTGCAGGTTGCGGGGAGGGTTTTTATGTTACCGGGGCAGCATCAATAGGGACCCCTGAGGGGACAATTGTGGTATAATGGAGGAAGGAGATTTTTAAAAGGGGTTAGTTATTATGGCCTTACTTTACCGGGAGCGCAAGAAAAAATTTCAGAAGATAGCTTTCATTATCCTGACCATTTTCCTTTCCCTGGGCCTGCTGGGAACGTCCATCGGCTGGTTTTTCGATTTTCGCACAGCCAGTGCACCCTCAGATATTCAACAGCAGCAGTCACCGGAAGCGATGATTGCCGAACTGGAGGCACAGGTCAAAGACAGGCCGCAGGATGCTGACCTGGCTGCCCGGCTGGCCAGGGCTTACCTGGAGGCGGGGAAGATGGATCAGGCACTGCAGGCCTATGAGAAAGCCGTGCAATTAAAGCCGGAGAACGGCGATTTTCGTGTTGAACTGGCCCTGGTGCAGTTCCTGGTTGGGCACTATGACGATGCGGCGGCCAGTTTACAGGAAGAAATCAGGCGTCATCCTGACAACGCCCTGGCCCACTATTATTACGGCCAGGTGCTGGCCCTGGGGAAGGGTGATTATGAGGGCGGTATCCGGGAGCTGGAAAGATTTGTACAGCTTGCCGGCCAGGGGGAGGACGTAACCCAGGCCCGTAAAATGATTGCGGAGTGGAAAAAGCTGCTGGAAAACGGCAAATCCTGAGGAGCGGGTTTTGTTTTCCAGCAGTTCCCTGTGGTGCAGGATAGTGAAAAAAGCTTATAATTTTAAAAGGGTATTTCTTAGTAGGGCCCGTATGGGCCTTGTTTTTACTTTTGGTTATTATTTAACTGGTTTTATAATAAATAAACATCAGCAGGTTCGGTGATGGGCAATGGGTATTGCACCGCAAATTTCAAGAAAACCTGCGGCTGGCCGGTTTTTGTCCCGGCTATGCTTGAAATTAACGGGTATCGTGATGGCCCTGCTGATCGTCCTTTTTGTTCACATACCCGGGCAGATAAGGGAATATGTGTACAACATCTTCTGTGAGGCGGGCCGGGCACACGCGCTGCTCGGCACCCGGCATATGCACACCCTTTCCGGGGGCCGCTTCGTGGTCCGGTATGAACCTGCAGATGCGGGCGGCGCCCGGCTGGTGCTTAAGGCAGCGCAAAGGTTCTACCCGCAAATAGCCAGGGACTTTCATTTTACAACCGTTGACCCTATCCTTTTGGTGGTATATCCCAGCCGGGAGTCCCTGAACGCCAGCTTTGGCTGGCCGGCCAGTGAAAGTGCCATGGGTGTATACTGGGCGGGGGTGATCAGGGTTCTCTCACCCCGGGCCTGGATTGACGCCCGGGACCCCCGGGAGGTGGAGGAAATTTTTCTGAGCTCGGGTCCGGTAGCCCATGAGCTGACCCACCTGGTGGTGGACTATCTTACCCGGGGCAACGTCCCCCGCTGGCTTACCGAAGGTATCGCCCAGTATGAGGAGTATAAACTTACCGGCTTCAGGTTTGCTCAAATTCAGGATTTAACCGGTTTTGAACTGTATGACTTTAAAGTAATGGACCGGAAATTTGATGAACTGCCCGACCAGACCCTGGCTTACGGGCAATCACTGGCTGCCGTCGAGTACCTGGTGGAAGAATATGGTGCAGAAAGCCTGCATAAAATTTTAACGGTGCTGGGGCAGGGACGGGATATAAACGAAGCCCTGGAACAGGTCACCGGTCGGGATGTGGATGGTTTTGCTTCCGGTTTTAAGCTATGGATGGAGAAAAAGGTATAAAAAGAATGGGACATGGCATTTTAAAAAAAATGCCGGGCTGTTGTTTGAGCAGGAATTCCCCCGGTTATCTATTTGCGGATGATTGTTGTATAAGCGGGCATTGTGGCAGGAATTGTGGAAAGGTATCTAGAATATTTAGCTTTAGTTTTGTAGCGGGAGGAAAATGTTTCTATGGATAAACTGGTTATTTCCGGGGGGATTTCCCTGCAAGGCCGGGTTACCATTAGCGGGGCCAAAAACGCTTCCCTGGCCATTTTGTGTGCGGCTGTTATGGCCGGCGAACTGGTAACCCTGGAAAATGTGCCCGATATCAGGGACGTGCAGGTGATGATGGATATCCTGCGCTCCCTGGGAGCGCAGGTGCACCGCACCCCATCCAATGGCAGCCTGCGCATCCTGATGACGGATCCCCCTGTTCAAATGCCCCCTTACCACCTGGCCAAACAATTACGTGCCTCCAATTTACTGCTGGGTCCTCTCCTGGCCCGTTTTGGCCGGGCTGAAATCCCCCTTCCCGGTGGTTGCAACATCGGAACCAGGCCCATGGATCTGCATTTTAAAGGGTTGAGCGCCCTGGGCGCCCGGCTGGAACTTGAAAAGGGAACGGTTGTTGCACGGGCTGCCGGGCTTCAGGGTAACAGGATATATCTTGACTTTCCCAGTGTGGGCGCTACGGAAAATATCATGATGGCTGCCTGCCTGGCCCGGGGTCAGACCGTGATTGAAAATGCCGCCCGGGAGCCGGAAGTGGTCGATCTGGCCAACTTCCTGAACTGTCTGGGTGCCAGGGTGCGCGGGGCAGGCACCGATGTAATCAAAATCGAGGGCGTGGAAACCCTGGGCGGTTGCATGCGCTATGCAGTAATTCCCGATCGCATTGAGGCGGGCACTTTTATGGTCGCGGCGGTGGCCACCCGGGGAGATGTTGTTCTGGAGAATGTTATCCCCCGTCACCTGGAACCTCTTATTGCCAAGCTGCGGGAGGCCGGGGTGGAAATAGAAGAAGAGGAAGAGCGCATCAGGGTAAGGTCCACCGGCTCGCTCAGGCCCATCGACATAAAAACCATGCCCTACCCGGGATTTCCCACCGATATGCAATCCCAGATGATGGCCCTCCTGTCCACCGTTCCCGGTACCAGTGTCATTGTAGAAAACATCTTTGAAAACCGTTTCAAGGTGGCCGATGAGTTAAAGCGGATGGGCGCGCGGATCAAGGTTGAGGGCCGCCTGGCGGTGGTGGAGGGTGTGGAGAAACTCGAGGGGGCCTGCGTGCGGGCCACTGACCTGAGGGCAGGGGCTGCCCTGGTGGTGGCCGGGCTTATGGCCGAAGGAGAAACCAGGATAGATAATGTACAATATATAGACCGGGGCTATTTCAACCTGGAGCAGAAATTGAGAATGCTGGGGGCCCGGATATGGCGTGCCCCTTATGATGAGAAAACCCCGGCTCAAGACAATGCTGTCAGGAAAAGTGCTCTGATTTAAGCCTTGCCAGTGGGATGTATCGATGCACATAACCCTGCTCTGCGTAGGAAAGTTAAAAGAGGATTTTTTACTTCTGGCCCAGAAGGAGTACCTCAAGCGGCTGAGTCCTTATGCCCGGATTGAACTGGTGGAGGTCAGAGAAGAATCTCTGCCGGCATCCGGAAGGGCAGGTGCGCTGGAGGCAGTTCTGAAAAAAGAGGGCACCCGCCTGCTGGAGCGAATTCCGGACAACTGCGTGACCATCGCCCTGGACAGGAAAGGAATGATGCTTTCCTCCAAGGAATTTGCCGGCTATCTGGCAGAGCTTGGCCTGCGGGGGCAGAACAAGCTTTGCTTTATTATCGGCGGAAGTGCCGGCCTGGCCGGGGACGTGCTTGCCAGGGCCTCCCTGCGGCTGTCCTTTTCCAAATTTACCTTTCCCCACCAGCTGATGCGCATTATTCTTCTGGAACAAATATACAGGGCCTTCAAAATTATTCGCGGCGAAAAATACCATCTGTAGGAAATATGCCGTCCAAAAAGGTCATCTATTTGGCGGGCAGAGAAGGAACCCCATGTTTTTTGACGAACTAATTAAATTAAATGCGGGAAATTATCTTTCTTTTGTTAAAAATTTTTATCGCCCAAACAGGGCATTGTGGGAGGAATAGGCTAAAAAGTAGCGAATTTTACTTAGTGTTGATGTCTGCTAACCTGTTGGACTGGTTAGTGAGCAAAAGGACAAGTCCATTATTTCTAAAAAATCATAAGGAGGTATTACTATGTACGTAGTAACTGTTGACCGCGAAAAATGTGAGGGTTGTGGCGAGTGCGCGGATTCCTGCCCGGGCAGCGTTCTGGAAATGAAGGATGGTAAGGCATTTGTGGCCAACCCCGATGATTGCCTGGGGTGCGAAACTTGTGTCTCTGTTTGCCCGTCGGGGGCTGTAACCCTGGAGGAAAGATAAACGATTGTTAAAGGAGGGTGAGAGGAGAAAGGTTGTCCTGTTTTTCAATTGAATGAATGAGCAAATTTCTGGAATGGACTGAAGGGGAAAGATATATTTAGGGTTATAAAGGAGGCGTGCTGATGTTTGAACCAAAGAGGCCTCAAAAAGCACTGAAATATGAAGAACTCCGGATTTATACCGATGCCGAACTCAATAACTATACCGAAGAAGAACTGAAAGAATTTAAGATAAAGCATGAAATTCCCAAGGTGGAGGAGCTGGAAAAGGGTCCCTGGCCCAGCTTTGTGGCAGATGCCAAGCAGGAGGCCCTGCGCCGCAGAAAGCTGGCCGATGACCGGATGATGATCGACCGGTATGTGGTGGAAGACCTTCTGGGCCAGCTGGAGCTCTCCTTTAATGATGGTGAGACCCACTGGAAACACGGTGGTATAGTGGGCGTGTTTGGTTACGGCGGCGGTGTTATCGGACGTTACTCCGACGTTCCGGAGAAGTTCCCCGGGATTGCCCATTTCCATACCATCCGGGTCAACCAGCCAGCCAGTAAGTTTTATAAGAGCGACTTCCTGCGTGCCCTGGCTGACCTGTGGGAGTACCGGGGCAGCGGTCTCTTCAACATGCACGGTTCCACGGGTGACATCATCCTGCTGGGGACAACCACCGAGCAACTGGAGCCCATTTTCTACGACATGACCCACGAGCTGGATCAGGACCTCGGCGGTTCAGGTTCCAACCTGCGTACTCCTTCCTGCTGTATTGGTAAAGCCCGCTGCGAATGGGCCTGCTATGACACCCAGGAAATGTGCTATGAAATGACCATGCACTACCAGGACGAGCTGCACCGTCCGGCCTTCCCGTACAAGTTTAAGTTCAAGTTTGACGGTTGCCCCAACTGCTGCGTTGCTTCCATCGCCCGGGCTGATATTGCCTTCATCGGCACCTGGCGTGACGAGATCCGTATCGATCAGGATGCTGTAAAGGCATACATCGCCGGTGACATTGTGCCCAGGGGAGGTGCCCATAGGGGCAGGGATTGGGGTAAGTTTGATATTCAAAAAGAAGTGATTGACCGCTGCCCGTCCCAGTGCATGTGGATGGAAGACGGCAAGCTGGTCATTGACAACAAGGAATGCGTGCGTTGCATGCACTGCATTAACGTTATGCCGCAGGCTCTCAGGCCGGGTAAAGACACTGGCGTGAGCATCCTGGTAGGTGCCAAGGCTCCTATCCTGGAAGGTGCCCAGATTGCCCAGGTTATCGTACCCTTTATGAAGGCCGAGCCGCCGTATGATAATGTGAAAGAAGTTATTGAAAGAATCTGGGAGTTCTGGATGGAAGAAGGTAAGAACCGCGAGCGTGTTGGAGAGCTCATCCAGCGTGTTGGCTTGCCCAAATTCCTGGAGGTAATCGGCCTGCCGCCTGCTCCGCAGATGATCAAGGCGCCGCGTTCTAACCCGTACATCTTCTGGAAGGAAGAGGACGTACCGGGTGGATTTACTAGAGACATTAAAGAATTCCGGGCCAGACACAAGAGGTAAAATATAAGGGGGTTTGTTGGATGGCTCTTTCCACTGGGAGATTCGGTAAGTTTGACCCGCAGAACCCGACCAAGGACAGGATTACAGATATAGGTCCGCGTCACTACTGGGAAAACTTCCCGCCCATTATCCAGAAGAACTACGGCAAGTGGCTTTACCACGAAGTCCTCGAGCCGGGTGTACTGGTACACGTTTCTGAAACCGGCGACAAGGTTTACACCGTGCGTTGCGGTTCGCCCCGTTTGATGACGGCCCAGCACATCCGGGAGATCTGTGACATTGCCGACAAGTACTGCGATGGCTATGTCCGCTTTACCACCCGTAACAACGTTGAATTTATCGTGGACAGCCAGGAGAAAGTGGAGGCGCTGAAAAAGGATCTGTGGAGCCGCAAGTTTGTTTCCGGGAGCTACAAGTTCCCCATTGGCGGCACGGGTGCAAGTATCACCAATATCGTGCACACCCAGGGGTATGTGCACTGCCACACCCCGGCTACCGACGCTTCATCCCTGGTTAAAGCTGTAATGGATGAGCTTTTTGACTACTTCACCGGTATGACCCTGCCGGCCAAGGTGCGGGTAGCGGTGGCCTGCTGCCTGAACATGTGCGGTGCTGTTCACTGTTCGGACATCGCCCTGCTGGGTATTCACCGGAAGCCGCCTATAGTGGACCACGAAGTCATTGATCAGGTCTGCGAGCTCCCGCTGGTTATTTCGTCCTGCCCGCTGGGCGCTATTTCGCCGGACAAGACTCCGGAAGGCAGGAGAAGCCTCAAGATTAAAGTGGAGCGCTGCATGTTCTGCGGCAACTGCTACACCATGTGCCCGGCCCTGCCCATTGCCGATAAGGAAGGCGACGGTGTAGCTATCCTGGTCGGCGGCAAGATTTCCAACGCGGTCAGCGAGCCCAAGTTCTCCAAGGTTGTGGTGGCTTACCTGCCCAACAACTTCCCGCGGTTCCCGGAAGTGGTTCAGACCGTGAAGAAGATTGTGGAAGTTTATGCTGCTGACGCGCGCAAGCATGAGCGCCTGGGCGACTGGGTCGAGCGTATCGGCTGGGAGAAATTCTTCGAAAAGACCGGTATTCCGTTTACCGAGCACCTCATTGACGACTACCGCCTGGCTTACGATACCTTCCGGACCAGCACCCAGTTCAAGTTTACGGAAGCAGCCTGGAATGTCTGCAAAGCAGCCGGTGGAATCGACTAGGTGCACCAGGGCAGGCGTTAATGAAAACGCCTGCCCAGGTCACTTCTTATATATATGAGCTGGAAAGGGTGGGATTATCTGTGGAAGAAATTAAAAAGGCGATAATTGAGTTTGCCAGCAATAGCAAGAAGACCAGATTTTATTTCAAAGACATGGAAAAAGCCGTTCAGGAAAAAATACCTACTGCCAAGGCCAGGGAAATTAAAAAGGCTGCCAGCGAGCTGGTAAATGAGGGTACTTTGATTTACTTCTCCACCGGCAGCACCACCATGTACGGCTTGAAAGAAAGGTGCGCTTCCGACGAGCCACAGCAGTAAAGACTGGCAAAGTTACATTTATTTTGTGCATATATATTCTGTGGTGGCTCAAAACGGCTTGCTATTCATAATGAGTAGCAGCCTTAATTTTTGTCAACCAGGGGGTGGATACTATGGGGGGCTCCGGTGGTTCCAACGCTTTCGTGGAAAGACAGGTAAACATGCTGCAGAGCAACCCCGGCTGCGCCACGGCCAAGTACAATCTGGGAGTTATGCTGATGGAACAGGGCCGGCTGGAGGAAGCAAAAACACTTTTTGAGGAAGCCATAGCCGATGGGACGCGCATGTTTGAAGCCTATGTTAACCTGGGTTATATTTATTTTAAACAGGGGAACCTGGAAAAGGTGGAGGAATGTAACCGCCTGGCGGTGCAGATCGAACCCCGTTACGCCCGCGGCTATGCAAACCTGGGCTTTGTCTACCTGCAGATGGAGAAGCCCGACGAAGCCATTGAAGTTCTGCAAAAAGCAATTGAATTGAATCCCAGGATAATTCAGGCCTGGTGCAACCTGGCAAACGCTTACCTCCAGAAAGGTGATCTGGATCGGGCGCTGGAGACCAATCTGAAGATGCTGGAAATTGCACCCGACTTTTCGCTGGGCCACAATAACCTGGCCTACGTTTATTACCTGAAAGGGGACATGAACAGGGCGGCGGAGCACCTGAAGCAGGCTCTGGAACTGGGTTTTGAGGCCCATCCGGAATTTTTAAAAGAAATGGAACCATATCTCAATAACACGCACGACAGGGGGAATGGCCATTGCCCATCTACGAGTTCCGATGCCTGAGCTGCGGGAATCTATTTGAAAAACTGTTTTTGATTCCCAATGAAAAAGTGGAAATTCGCTGCCCCAAGTGTCAATCCGATTCCTTTGAGCGGGTGATCAGCCGCGTCAATTATGTGAACAGGTCTGGTTCCAGTTCAGGGACGCCAAAAGTGGTCACCAAATCCTGCAGTCCTGGCAGTACCTGCGCCACCTTTGAGATACCGGGGCCGGGCGAATAAAATACAGGGGAGTGGAACATGAGGGGAAAACCTCCTGTAAAGGATTATGTGCAGGCACCTGTTTGTCCCTTCTGCGGGGAAAACATTGAACGGCCCCGGGAGGTGGTGACCACGGCGGGTTCGCCGGGTATGCCGGTGGGTTCCTGCCCGTGCGGCGCGGTATATGCTTTTGACATATCGGGACGCAACCTGGGTTCCGCCTTTATCGAGGCCCTGGTGTTTGCATGCAACATGGACTGGGACCTGGCCTGGGAATTGCTTCCGGACAGGGATTACCGGGAAAAGATCGTCGAGAATTACGACCCGGAAAACCATCTGCTTATTCCGGGAGGGTTTTTTGAAGGGAGAAAAATTACCGGGGCACTGTATTTTATCAGGTTGAACAGGGGCCTGCCCGGAACCGGGCGGGTGACGGGATGCGGGCGTGCTGTAACCGGGACCAGGGAAAAAGCAGGGGAAAAAGCTGCCTGTAGAAAAATATCTAAAAAAGAACTGGAGGCCTGGGTTAAGGATTACCGGGTGGAGGAAGTTCTCCAGGCCGCTTCCCGGGATCAGAAGATACTCTGGCTGCTGAGGAGGCTTTTTTGTGCCGCCGACATCCTCCTCAGGATGCGGGCTGCCGACCTGGCGGGCAAGGCGGCCGGTATAATTGCCGGGGAGAACCCGGCTCAGGTGGCGGAATTTCTGAAGGCGTTGCTCAATTCCCTGTCCGATACGGGAACATCAAGCTGGGCGACCCTTGATGCCGCAGGTGAGATTATTAGTTGCGCACCCGATAAATTTGCCGGCTACCTGCCAGCATTAATACCCTTTTTACGTGAGGAGCATTTAAAGGCAGATGTCCTGCGGGCTTTATGGAAAGTTGCCGCTGTTAAACCGGAGTTGCTGCAGGGCTTTACCGGCCATCTTGCCAGCCTGCTGGATGACGATAGACCGGAAGTGCGGGGATACGCAATTTTAATTCTCGGCGCGCTGAAGGAAACCGGGGTTAAAAAGGAGCTGGAGGCGCTGCTCGGGGATAATGCGGAGATAACTGTCTATGAGGACGGGCAGTTAAGCAACAGGAGAGTTGGCCAGCTGGCAGAAGAAGTGTTAAAGAATATGAACAGGATATAAGTAATTTTTCCCTAGAGCAGGAATTAACAAAAGGTATGCCGAATAATCATTCGTGAAAGTTATTTTTTTTCTAAATACAGGCAACTGGCTGATACCTGTTGAAAGGGAGGGGGTAAATGGAGGTCGAAGGATAAAGATTGGTACGGGATGAGGGGGAGATATAAAAGAGGAGGTGTCAGTGTTGACCTATTTTATTGCTCAAATACTGCCTTATATAACGGTAACCGTTTTTATCATCGGTGTTATTTACCGCCTCTGGCGGTGGGCGGCGTCGCGGATCGTGCACAATATTACCCTTTCACCCTTCCCCCAGACCAAAACAGAAGTTGCAGCCATTTACCTGCGTGAAATCGTGCTCTTCAACAATGTTTTCAAGTTTGACCGCCCGCTATGGGTGGGCGCCTGGCCCATGCATATTGCCCTGCTCAATGTAATAGGGGGTCATGTGGTCGGCTTTTACTTCCTGGGCAAGCAATTTGTTTATCTGGGTGCCTCGGAAGCGCTCAGTACCTATTTATCTAATTTATTAGGGACGGTTTTTGGAATTATCCTGCTGGCCGGGTTACTTTATCTCCTATACAGGCGCATTGCTATTGACAAGGTAAGACAGGTATCCAATCCGAGTGACTACCTGATGTTGCTTTTACTCATCTCTATTGTATCCCTGGGTAATTTCATGCGCCTGGTTCCTGAGTACGGTATGCACTACGAGCCGGTGAGGGAATATTTTACCACCCTTATCCTGTTCCAGCCGGCGGCAATCCCCGAGGGCAACCCGTTCTTTATCCTTCACCTGCTGCTGGCGCAGATTTTAATTATGATCCTGCCCTTCAGCAAGCTGATGCACCTGTTTGGCATGTTTGGCATGCGCTGGATTGAAAACCGGATTTATAAGGAGCCGGCCCCCGGGCTGCCCAATGTGGACGTGGCTGCTGCCCGGGCCAGGGGAACCGGCCTTCCGTCCGCCGGCAGCACAGACGTGGCTTAGAGGGGGTGTAACAGTTGCCAGAATATAAGGGTTGGAAAATGCCGGTAAAAGCTACAGCCGAGGATATGCGCCGGATACACATCGAGCCGGTGCCCGATGACCAGAAGGTTGAAAAGGCCATCCAGTATCTCGACGAGATGCGCAAAAAATTTCGCTCTTTCGTCCTGGCCATGGAGTCATGCGTGAAATGCGGCCTGTGCGCCGAAAACTGCCATACTTACCTGGGAACCAGGGATCCCAACAACATTCCCACCAACCGGGCGGAGCTGATCCGCAAAATATACCGCCGTTATTTCACCCTGGAAGGGCGCTGGTTCGGCAAGCTGGTGGGGGCGGAAGACCTCAACCTGGATATCATCGAGCAGTGGTACTCCTACTTTTACCAGTGCAATGAGTGCCGGCGCTGCGCCCATGTCTGCCCCTTTGGCATTGACACCTGTGAGGTAACCATGATTGGGCGCCAGATCCTCCACTGGCTGGGTATTGTGCCCAAGCTTCATGCCGATGTAGGGGCGGCTATGGAAAGGACGGGCAACCATACCGGTCTGACCAAGCCGGCCATTGTTGATACCCTGGAATTCCTGTCCGAGGAAATTAAGGACGAGTTCGGTGTTGATGTGGAGTTCCCTGTGGATAAAGAAGGGGCCGACATCATGTATGTGCCCTCTTCCGCCGACTTCCTGCTCAACCCCTATACCTTGATGGGTGCAGGGATGTTTTTCACCTACATCGGTGCCAACTGGACTATTCCCAGTACCATTACAGAAGCGGGTAATTTCGGCCTGCTCTTCGACCAGCAGCATACCATGCGCCATAACTTCACCCGCCTGCTGCATGCAGCCCAGAAACTGGGCGTCAAGAAGATTGTCTGGGGTGAGTGTGGCCATGGCTGGCGGGCATGGAAAATGTACCTGCCGGGTATGGCTGATCTGCCCATCCGCTGGCCGATAACCCATATTCATGACGAGGTGGCCTATTATATTCGCACCAACCAGCTGAAACTGGATCCCAACAAGATCGGCCGGCCGGTAACCCTCCACGATCCCTGCAACTACGTGCGGGCCTGTGGCATGGCCGAAACGCTGCGCACGGTGATCAGGGCGTGTGTGGCCGATTTCAGAGAAATGTATCCGAACAAAGAGAACAACTTCTGCTGCGGTGGCGGTTCGGCCATACTCTTTGACGACCCTGAAATGTACCAGCTGCGCATTAAATTCTCCCAGAAAAAGGCTGAACAGGTTCGTGCCACCGGGGTGGGCAGGGATGGGAACGGCATCCTGTGCGCTCCCTGCTCCATCTGTAAGGCCCAGCTGTATCCCATGGTCGAGGAACATCAACTGGGAGTGGAAGTTAAGGGATTGATCGACCTTGTGGGTATGGCCCTGGTGTGGAAGTAAACTGGGAATAAACGGGTTTTCTTAAATCATTGACTTGTTTATCCAGGAGTGATATTCTTTTAAGGGGGTGGTCAGGCTCCATACGGGCACCAGGCACCTGGCCCGGAATTTTTATAAAGAAAAGACTATGTAATTTTTCAATGGGTTTTGTGGAATGCTGGAATAATGCTAAACTAATGGAGGTGTTAAGCACATGCCATCCATCAATGTAAATGGTGTGGAAATTGAACAGGACGAGGACGGGTTCATTGTTGACCCGAACCTGTGGAACGAAGATGTGGCCAAGGCACTGGCAGCTCAGGAAGGTATCTCCGAGCTGACCGATGAGCACTGGAAGGTAGTCAATTACCTGCGTAACTACTACCTGCAGTTCCAGATTGCCCCCATGATCCGCAAACTCTGCAAGGAGACGGGCTTCAGCTTGAAAAAGATCTACGAGCTGTTCCCCTCTGGTCCGGCTAAAGGTGCCTGTAAAGTGGCCGGCTTGCCCAAGCCCACCGGCTGCGTGTAATAGATGAGGTTTTCTACACTTATTTGAAGGTCGCCCCGAAGGGCGACCAACCTTTATGTTCTTCCTTTTCGGGGCACAGGCAAAAGCAGTGAGATGCGGCAGTGGAGCTTATGACTGTGCCCATCCTTCCTGTACGGGGTGCGAGGCGAAAGGCGTGATACTGGCGCGATGAAAGATAGGAAGAACGGTAACAAATGCATACCTCGCCTGGTGATTGGTGCACCCCGGGGCCGCTCGGGAAAGACCACGGTAACAATTGGCCTGCTGGCTGCTCTGGTTCGTCATTTAAAGCTGGTGGTGCAGCCTTTTAAAAAGGGGCCGGATTTTATCGATCCGGGCTGGCTCAGCCGTGTGGCCGGCCGGGCTTGCCGTAACCTGGACAGTTATCTCATGTCCGGAGAAACCATCCGGTATTCGCTCCTGCGCCACAGCCGTGATGCCGATATGGCCGTGGTGGAAGGTGCCATGGGCCTTTTTGACGGCGTGGATCTGGAGGGTAGCGGTAGCACCGCGGAAATAGCCAGGATCATTGCTGCACCGGTTATTCTGGTTGTGGATACCACCAGGATGACCCGTAGCGTGGCACCCCTGGTGCAGGGTTTCATGCGCTTCGACCCCCGGATAAAGGTGGCCGGAGTTGTCTTAAACCGGGTTGCCCGCCGCCGTCACGAACAAATGTTGCGCGGTGCCCTGGAAAAGTACTGCGGGATCCCGGTGCTGGGGGTTATTCCGAAGGGTAAAAAAATGGTGATACCGGATCGCCACCTGGGGCTGGTACCCGCCGGGGAGCGGGACGAACTGGAACAGGCGCTGGAGGAGATTGCCCGGGTGGCCCGGGAATGCCTGGATCTTGAAGGCATCCTGGCTGTCGCCCGCCAGGCTCCACCCCTGGAGATGGCAGCCGGGGGGGATGCTCCAGATGATGGAATGCCGGACAACAAACCGGTAATTGGTGTATTTCGCGATCGGGCCTTCTCCTTTTATTATCCTGAAAACCTGGAGGCGTTGCAGGAGGCTGGAGCCAGGCTGGTATATATCGATGCCCTGCGGGATCCGGATTTGCCGCAGGTAGACGCGCTCTATATTGGGGGCGGTTTTCCCGAGGTATTTGCCGGCCAGCTGGAGGCCAATGAAGGGCTGCGCAAATCGGTACTCCGGGCTGTTGAGGCGGGGTTGCCGGTTTATGCCGAGTGCGGGGGGTTAATGTACCTGGGCCGGCAGATATTCTGGCAGGGCCGTTCCTACCGCATGTGTGGTGCCCTGCCCTTTGATGTGGTGATGGAAGACAGGCCCTGCGGTCACGGTTATGAAGTGGTGGAAGTAACCGGGGAAAACCCCTTTTTCCCAGCCGGGAGTGTGATCAAGGGACATGAATTTCACCATTCCCGCCTGGTGAACGTGGACCGGGATGTTCGTTTTGCCTACAGGGTTTTGCGGGGCAGTGGTATTGACGGTGAAAGGGACGGCGTCGTATACAGGAATGTCCTGGCGTCCTACAATCACATTCACGCCCTGGCCACGCCCCGGTGGGCGGAAGCGCTGGTGGAACGGGCCCGGCAGTGGCGGGCCCATCGGGGGATGGGCAATATATAGAAAGCGGGGAAGGGAGAGGCATGGGGCGCCGCAGCCGGTAAGCTGCGGCGCCCCGCTTTTTATTAGGCGAGCGGGGCAGAGGAAAATACCTTTAAATTTTCCCGCTTCCGCTCATATTTCTACCGGCCCCGGCTCATACTAAAAAGGGAATTTAAGGTCGGATTCATCACAGGGAAGGGGGTTGGGGCGGGGTGAAAGCGGGGGGCGATTATCTCCGCCGGTCCATTTTGATAGCCATAACCCTGGCCGTCCTGGCTGCCGGTATGTCAGCCCTTACCGGACAAACACATGCTCAGGAACGCATCCTGTACTGGGGGCTGAGCGGTGAGGACGTCATCAGGGTGCAGCAGCGCCTGAAGGAATGGGGATATTACAACGGCCCGGTGGACGGTTTTTACGGCAACGAAACTCAGCAGGCGGTGGTTAATTTTCAGTTAAATAACGGCCTGGTTCCCGATGGTACGGTGGGGCCCGAAACATGGGCCGCACTGGGATTTTCCCCGGCGCCCGCAGCGTCACCACCGGGGGAGCCAGCAGGCGTTTCCCGGGGAGTAACCAACAGGGACGAGGTCTACCTGCTGGCCAGGGTTATTGAAGGAGAAGCCGCCGACGAACCGTTATTAGGAAAAGTGGCCGTGGGGGCGGTGATTTTGAACCGTACCAGATGCGCGGCCTTTCCCAACAGCCTGGCCGGGGTTATCTATCAGCCCCACGCCTTTGAATCGGTGAGTAACGGCCAGTATAATCGCCCGGTAAGCGAGGAATCCCTGCAGGCTGCCATGATGGCCATGTGCGGCTGGGATCCCACGGGTGGCTGCCTGTACTTCTGGAACCCTGCCAAGCCGGTGAACCCGTGGATCTGGACCCGGGACGTCGTCACCCAGATTGGCCGTCACATCTTTGCCCGTTAAGGGGAGGTTGGGGAGTGTGGAGATAAGGGAAAAACACTGGCTCTGGATACTGGCTGCCGGCGTAGTACTGGCAGGTGCTCTGGGGTACTGGGGCTACCAGCAGTTTACTGTACGCCAGCGTCTGGAAACGGCCCTGAATAACAAGTATTACCGGGCCCTGTATGACCTGACGGAAAACGTGCAGAATATGGAAGTGCTGCTTTCCAAAAGTCTGGTGGCCGGAACACCGGAAGCGCAGAGCACCTTCCTAATGGAACTCTGGCAGCGGGCCATGGCGGCCCAGGCGAATTTAAACCAGCTGCCGGTAACCGATGCCCTGACCGGGCGCACATCCAAATTCCTGACCCAGGTGGGAGATTATGCCCACTCATTAATGCAGCAGGCAGTCAGGGGAGAACTGGAGTCCGGCCAGCAGTGGGAGACTATCAAGCGCCTCTACCAGCAATCCGCCGACCTGAACCTGGCCCTGCACGAACTACAAAGCCGTATAGCTTCGGGCCAGCTTTATCTGAGCGAGCTGGCGCGGGAGAGCAGGCGCACCCTGGGCCGTGAGGGGCCGCGCCTGGCCAATACCAGCTTTCAGGCTATTGAGAAACATATGGAAAACTTCCCCACCCTGATCTATGACGGGCCCTTTTCCGATCACCTGGGAAAAAGAGTAGCCCGGGGAGTCACCGGGGAAAACATCAGCAGGGAGAAAGCCCGGGCCAGAGCGCTGGAGGTAACCGGGGATCGGGGCAGGTATGTGGTGGAACGGGTGGGGGAATCCCGGGGAAAAATCCCTTCATATCTGGTGGAACTGCGCCCTTTAAGGAAGGGCGGTGTGCCGGTAACAGTGGCCATTACCCGCCAGGGGGGTCATTTGAACTGGATGGCCAGTGGCCGCAGGATTGGGCATGCTACCTGGAGCATGGAAAAGGCCAGGCAAAAAGCCCGGGACTATCTGGTCTCACTGGGCTACCGGGACATGGTGCCGGTTTACTATGAGAAGCAAAACGGGCTTGCCGTGTTCAATTTCGCAGCCACCCAGGAACAGGTAGTTCTTTACCCGGATCAGATAAAAGTTTCCGTGGCCCTGGATAACGGCCAGATTATGGGAATAGAAGCATCGAGCTACCTCATGAATCACAGCAGGCGTGAGCTTCCCCGCCCCCGGATTGGACCTCAGGAAGCAAGACAGAAGCTCAACCCCAGGCTCAAAGAGATAAAGGGCGGCCGGCTGGTCCTCATACCCGTACCGCCGGACAGGGAAAAACTGGCCTATGAATTCCAGGCCCACCTGGACAGGGATCTTTTCCTTGTTTATATTGATGCCCTGGATGGCAGTGAGGTCCAGGTCCTGCGGGTGGTGCGGAATCCGGAAGGCATATTGACTCTCTAGCATCGGGCTCCGCCCTAAAAATAATTACCTGTTGACAGCAGCTGAAACACATGCTAGTATTTAACTTAACTTAATATGGCAGTATGGCCATGAAGGGGAAGAAGGGTACCTGTACCAGACCAGCGAGCCGGGGAGGGTGCAAGCCCGGCTGGGAAAGTGCCCGTGCCGCCCCGGAGCCGGGGACCGAAAGGTGAAACTACCGAGTATGTCCTCCCGGCAGCCCGCCGTTACCGGGCCGTGAGAGGGTCGCCTGTTTTCGTGCTGGCGGCCAAGGTGGGTGGTACCGCGAGACCGGGCTCTCGTCCCATTGGGGCGAGAGCCCTTTCGATTTAAAAAGACAGGCCGGGTAGAGGGGTGAGCTGGTGAATAAACTGGAATTGCTCGAGATACTGGAAAACAATGCTAGAGTAACGCCGGAAGAAATTGCCGTCATGCTGCAGTCCGATCCCGCCAGTGTACGCCGGGCCATCAAGGAACTTGAAGAAAACAAGACGATATTAAAGTACATGACCCTGGTGAACTGGGAAAAAGCGGGCGAGGAGAAGGTTTCGGCCATGATTGAGGTGCGCATAACACCCCAGCGGGACGTGGGTTTTGACGCTGTGGCCAGGAGAATTTGCCGGTTTCCCGAGGTGCGCAGCGTTCGCTTGATGTCCGGAGCTTATGACCTGGCCGTTTTCATTGAAGGGCGCACCATGCGGGAAGTAAGTAATTTTGTGGCCACCAAACTGGCCACCATTGAAGGCGTGGTCAGCACCACCACCCATTTCGTGCTGAAAACATACAAGCAGGACGGCGTTATTGTGGACGATGGCGAGGAAGATCGCCGGCTGATGATCACGCCGTAAGAAAAATAAAGCGGAAAAATGTTAATAGAAAGAGCGGGGAGGAAGACGTGGATGAACGAAGCCTGGTGTGAGCGGATCAACCCTGTGGTAAGGAACATTCCTTCATCGGGAATTCGCCGCTTTTTCGATATGGTGGCTGAAACCAGGGGGGTTATTTCCCTGGGCGTGGGAGAACCGGACTTTGTCACACCCTGGCATATCCGGGAAGCCTGCATTTATTCCCTGGAAAAGGGATATACCATGTATACATCCAACAGCGGCCTCCTGGAGTTGCGCTGTGCCATTGCCCGCGATCTGGCCGGCAGCTACGGCGTGACCTATGACCCCCGGAAGGAGATCCTGGTTACGGTGGGGGTGAGCCAGGCCCTGGACCTGGCTTTAAGGGCGCTGGTGAGCCCCGGGGATGAGGTGCTCATCCCGGAACCGTCCTACGTTTCTTATGCCCCGACGGTGATGCTGGCCGGCGGGAAGGTGGTTCCCCTGCCCACGACCATGGAGGAAGGCTTTTCCCTGCATGCCCACCAGGTTGAAGCAGCTATTACGCCACGCACCAAACTCCTTGTGCTGTGTTACCCCAACAACCCCACCGGAGCGGTAATGTCCAGGGAAAACCTGCGGGAAATTATGGAGATTGTCAGGGCTCACGACCTGATTGTTATTTCAGATGAAATATATGACAAATTAACCTATGAAGGACAGCATACCTGTGTGGCCAGCCTGCCGGGCATGAAGGAACGCACCATACTTTTAAACGGCTTTTCCAAATCTTACGCCATGACGGGCTGGAGGATAGGTTACGCCTGCGGCAACCCGGATTTTATCGCCGCCATGACCAAGATCCACCAGTATACCATGCTCTGTGCCCCCATTACCGCTCAAATGGCCGCCCTGGAGGCACTGAAAAATGGCCGGCCGGCCATGGAGCGGATGATCCGCGAGTATAACCGCCGGCGTCACGTGGTTATCCATGCTTTCAAGGACATGGGCCTGCCCTGTTTTGAGCCCAGGGGAGCTTTTTATGCCTTCCCGGAGATCAGGGCTACCGGTTTATCTTCAGAGGAGTTTGCTGAAGTTCTGCTCCAGGAAGAAAAGGTGGCCGTGGTTCCTGGAAATGCCTTCGGCTCCAGCGGTGAGGGCTTCGTGCGCTGTTCATACGCCGCTTCCCTGGAAGATCTGGGAGAAGCCCTGCGACGCATGGCCCAGTTTGTGCGCCGGCTGGGTGTCCGGCCGCGGGTAATTTCCACCTCAACCAGGCCCCTTTTACCCCGGGGGGCCGGCATGAATGCGGCCGGGAGCGCCCGTTCCTGAGAAAAGATAGCCCCGAATTAAAATCGGGGCAGGAATAGAGCTTCCGGCGTAGAATAAAATATGTCTGAACATGTCACCAGTAGGCTGGTGGCGCTAAAAAAAGCAGGATGGGAGGACGGCAGGAATGAAAATATTGCTACTGTGTCTTTTTGTGGGTGTCCTTCTTTACAGCGGGTACTGCAGTATGGGTCGTAACCGGACGGTGGGAGATTTCTTTCTGGGCGGAAGGAACATGGGTCCCTGGCTTTCCGCTTTTGCGTACGGGACCACATATTTTTCAGCGGTGATTTTTATCGGTTATGCCGGCAAGGTGGGCTGGGGATACGGCATGGCCGCCCTGTGGATTGTAGTGGGCAACACCCTGGTGGGGAGCCTGCTGGCCTGGCTGGTTCTGGCCAGGCGGACGCGGCTCATGACCGCCCGGCTGGGAGCCATGACCATGCCGGAATTCCTGGAAGCCCGCTATCAAAGCCGGGCCATGAAAATATACGGAGCCCTGATTATATTCATCTTCCTGGTACCCTATTCAGCATCCGTCTTCATGGGTTTGAGTTATTTATTTAACCAGATATTTGGCCTGCCTTACCTGTATGCTGCCTTACTGATGTGCCTGCTGACGGCCCTGTACCTGGTTATGGGTGGTTACCGGGCTGTAGCCCTGACGGATGTAATCCAGGGTACGGTTATGCTGGCCGGGGTGGGCATGCTGCTCTATTATGTCCTGGGGGCTCCCCAGGTGGGGGGAATAGTGCAGGGGCTTGAAAGGCTGGCGGCAATTAACCCCGGCCTGGTCAGCCCGGCCGGGCCCGGGGGGCAGTGGTTGCCGCTGGCTGCCCTGGTTGTTCTAACCAGTCTCGGGCCCTGGGGGCTGCCTCAAATGATCCAGAAGTTCTACGCCATCAGGGACGAAAGGGCCATTCCCCCCGCCATGGTGGTTTCCACTATTTTCGCCCTGGTAATCACCTTTGGGGCCTATTTTACCGGTTCTCTTACACACCTGTTCTTTGATAAATTACCCGTGGATCCGGCCACCGGCAAGCCAACCCCCGATATGCTCATGCCAATTCTCATTCACAGCACCCTTCCCGAGCTGGGGGCTACCCTTATTCTTCTTCTGGTGCTTTCGGCATCCATGTCCACCCTGTCTTCCCTGGTGCTGGTGAGCAGTTCAGCAATTTCCATAGATCTGGTGCAGAGTTTGAAGCCAGGATGGGCTAGAAAGCACGGTGTACTCATTATGCGCTTATTATGCTGCCTTTTCATAGCTCTTTCCCTGATCATCGCCCTGGTCAAGCCGGCTATTATTTTAAGCTTAATGGCCATATCCTGGGGTACGGTGGCCGGAGCTTTCCTGGCTCCCTACATCTACGGTCTTTTCTGGCGGGGTACCACGCCTGCAGGGGCCTGGGCCGGCACAATAAGCGGGCTGGGCTGTTCGGTAATCCTCTCCCTCTATTACCGGCTTGATGCGGCGGTTATCCCCCTGGTGGGGTCGCTGTCCATGCTTATCCCCCTGCTGGTGGTGCCGGTGGTCAGCCTGGTTACCCGTCCCCTGCCGGTCGAGGTGGTGGAAAGGGCCTTTGGTCGGGATGAAGCTGTAAAAAGGCAGACATTACTTAAATGCAAGGAAGTGGAGAGTTCATGATCTGGGATCACAGGCACGAATGCATGGACAGGGAAGAACTCCGGTCCCTGCAGCTACAGCGGTTAAAAGAGGTGCTGCACCGTGTCTACCAGCGGGTACCTTACTACCGCCAGTTATTTGATGCTCACGACGTGAGGCCAGAGGACCTGCGCAGCCTGGAGGATATTCAGAAATTTCCTTTTACTACCAAAGCAGCCCTGCGGGATAACTACCCGTACGGGCTCTTTGCTGTTCCGCTGAAGGATGTGGTCCGGCTGCATGCCTCTTCCGGAACCACGGGAAAGCCCATTGTGGTGGGATACACCAGAAAAGATCTGGAAATCTGGTCCGAGCTGGTGGCCAGGATAGTTACCCAGGCCGGGGTCACCAGCGATGACGTGGTGCAGATTACCTTTGGTTACGGCCTGTTCACCGGCGCTTTTGGACTTCATTACGGGCTGGAGAAGGTGGGCGCCACCATAGTTCCTTCCTCCGTGGGCAACAGTGAAAAGCAGATCATGCTGATGAAGGATTTTGGTACCACGGTGCTGGTGGGAACCCCTTCCTACGCCCTGCACCTGGGGGAGACCGCCCGTTCCATGGGCATTGATCCTGCCGGGTTGAAGGTCAGGCTGGGCCTGTTTGGTTCCGAAGCCTGGAGTGAGGAAATGCGCCGGGAGCTGGAAAAAATGTGGGGTATGAAAGCCACCGATAATTACGGCCTGTCGGAGGTAATGGGACCCGGGGTGTGCGGCGAATGCGGTTTAAAGCAGGGGATGCATATAGCCGAGGATCATTTCCTGGTGGAAATTGTCGATCCGGAAACCGGGGAAGCCCTGGATTACGGCCAGGAGGGAGAAGTGGTAATTACCACCCTGACCAAGGAAGCATTGCCGGTAATTCGCTACCGCACCCGGGATATTTCCGTCATCAATCCCGAGCCCTGTGCCTGCGGGCGCACCAGCGCCCGGCTGCGCCGGGTTACCGGGCGTACCGATGACATGCTGATCATTTCCGGGGTGAATGTTTTCCCCTCGCAAATTGAAAGCGTTTTAATCGAGGTGGAGGGGGTTTCACCCCATTATCAAATTGTGGTGGATAAAAGGGGCTACCTGGATTACCTGGAGGTCCAGGTGGAAATGACGGAAGAGTTCTTCACCGGGAGCTTCCGGGACCTGGAAGCTCTCGAAGAGAAAATCCGCCGCCGTCTCCAGACGGTGCTCTCCATCAACCCGCGGGTGCGTCTGCTGGAACCGCACTCCATTGAGCGCAGCCAGGGCAAGGCCAAACGGATTATCGACAGGCGGCGCGCAGATGGAAAAGTTTAAAAGCGTTTCTCCGGGAATAGCTGCCATGCTTACTCCAGAGAAACAGGCTATAAATGATGGAGGTAGAACATGAAAGAACTGATGACGGGTAACGAAGCAATTGCCCGGGGAGCCTACGAAAACGGCGTAACAGTGGGAGTTGGTTACCCCGGCACACCCAGCACGGAAATTCTGGAGAATTTTTCCCGTTTTCCGGGGATAAAGGCCCAGTGGGCCCCCAATGAGAAAGTGGCCCTGGAAGTGGGCCTTGGGGCCTCCCTGGCCGGTGCCCGGGTGCTGGTAACCATGAAGCACGTGGGCGTGAACGTGGCTGCCGACCCCCTGATGACGGCTGCCTATACCGGTGTAAATGGCGGACTGGTGCTGGTGTCGGCCGATGATCCGGGGATGCACAGCTCGCAAAATGAGCAGGATAACCGCTTTTACGCCCGCTTTGCCCGGATACCCATGTTTGAACCCTCGGACAGCCAGGAAGCCCTGGACATGGTGGGGCTGGCCCTGCAGGTGAGTGAAGATTTCGACCTGCCCGTAATGCTGCGCACGACCACCAGGGTGGCCCATTCCCAGAGCCTGGTGGAAGTGAAGGAGCGTAAAGAAATACCATTAAGGCCGTACCGGAAAGATGCCCCAAAGTGGCTTATGGTACCTGCTTACGGGCGCCTGCGCCGGCAGTCCCTGGAAGAAAGACTGCAAAGGCTTAAAGCTTACACGGAAACCACACCGGTTAACTTTATTAGCTGGGGCGATCGCGAAGTGGGTGTGATCACCAGCGGCGTCAGCTACCAGTATGTACGGGAAGCCATGCCGGGAGTATCCATACTCAAGCTGGGGATGACCCACCCCCTGCCGGAAGGTCTTATCCGCCAGTTTGCTGCCGGTGTGGAAAAACTTGTGGTGGTAGAAGAGCTGGATCCCTATCTGGAAGATTTCATCCGGGGCCTGGGCCTGGAAGTGACGGGTAAGAAAATATTCCCCGCCTGGAACGAGTTTACCCCGGGTCTCATCCGGCGCAGGGCGAAGGATGCCGGGTTACCGGTGCCTGCACCGGATAAGGGGGAAGAAGCAGCTTCCCCTTCACGGAAAACCGGTGCGGCAGACGAACTGCCCCCGGTTCCCGGGCGCCCGCCCGTACTCTGTCCCGGTTGTCCCCACCGGGGAGTGTTCTATGTGCTGCATAAATTAAAACTGCTGGTTACCGGGGATATCGGCTGCTACACCCTGGGTGGCCTGCCCCCCCTGGAAGGGATGGATACCTGTGTCTGTATGGGGGCCAGCATTGGCATGGCCCACGGCTGTGAGCTGGCCGATTCTACCCTGTCCCGGCGCACCGTAGCCGTTATCGGTGATTCCACCTTTTTCCACTCCGGTATCACGGGTCTCCTGAACATGGTGTACAATGGCGGCCAGGGTACGGTAATCATTCTGGATAACCGTACCACGGCCATGACCGGCCACCAGGAGCATCCCGGTACGGGTAAAACGCTGATGGGAGAACCTGCACCCGCGGTGGATCTGGAAGCGCTGGTGCGGGCGCTGGGGGTCAGCCGGGTAAGGGTGGTGGACCCGCTGAAAGTGGCGGAATTAACGCAGGCCATTCAGGAAGAGGTGGCCTGCGGAGCTCCGTCGGTGATCATTGCCCGGCGGCCCTGCGCGTTACTGCACAGGGAGAAACGCCCGCCGGTCATGGTGGACCGGGAAGCCTGCACCGGCTGCAGGAGCTGCCTCAAGCTGGGTTGCCCGGCCATTTCCGTACAGGATAAAAAGGCGGCGGTGGAAGCCATTACCTGTAACGGCTGTGGCCTCTGTGTCCAGGTGTGCCGTTTTGGCGCCCTGAAAGAAGGGGGAGAAAACAATGACTGAAGAAGCGGCTCGTTTACCGGTGGATATACTGATGGTCGGGGTGGGAGGCCAGGGGATTATCCTGGCCAGCAGGATCCTGGCTCATGCCGCCAGATCGGCCGGGTATGATATTAAGGTGTCGGAAATACACGGCATGGCCCAGCGGGGGGGGAGTGTGGTCACCCAGGTCCGCCTGGGGGAAAGGGTTTATTCCCCCCTTATACCCGAAGGGGAAGCTGATATAATCCTGGCTTTCGAACAGCTGGAAGCCCTGCGCTGGGTGGACTACGTAAAGAGCACGGGCACCATTATTGTAAACAGCCAGGTCATTTATCCCGTACCGGTACTGGCCGGCATGGCCCGGTACCCGGAAAACATTCCGGCCCATCTTTCCCGCAGGGCCAGGACCATAATGGTGGACGCCCTGCAGAAGGCACTGGAATGCGGCAACAGCCGGGCGGCAAATGTGGTGCTCCTGGGCAGCCTGGCCAGGAGGATGTCCATCCCCCTTTCATACTGGATGAATGCCCTGGAGGCCTGCGTTCCCTCCCGCTTCCTGGAGGTCAACCGGGCCGCCTTCCAGAGCGGTTATACTCTCTAGCCGTTTATTTTACCGGGATGCAGGAATCTGCGGCAAAGTGGCCGGGGTCGAGATATGGGCAAGCGGAAAATATTTAACCTGGATGATTACCGGAAAAGGGATGCTGCGGCCGGGCCTGACCAGCAGGGGAAAAGAAGGGGCCTCTCCTTTTACGTGTTCCCGGGTTCCATCAGAGGACTGCTGAAGGAGAGAAAGTGGCTCCTGCTGGCCCTGCTGGTAATGGCTCTCATCTGCCTGCTGCCTGCTCCCCGGGGCCTGACGGTGGAGGGTAAGTACGCCCTGGGGCTCTGGGCTTTTGTAATCATCTGCTTCCTGACGGAAGCCATTCCCCTGCCAGCAACGGCCATCCTTATCGGGTGCTACCAGGTTTTTACCGGCCTGGCCGGTTTCCGGGATGCCCCCCGCGCGTTTATGGACGACGCTGTAATTTTCATCATGGGCGTGCTGATGATGGGGGCCATGCTGATGAAATATAACATTCACAACCGGGTGGCCCTCTTTGTGCTCAAGCTATGCGGCACCCGCATTGAAAGGGTTATCCTGGGAATTGTAGCCTTCTGTGCTTTTAGCGCCGGTTTTATCACCGAACATGCTGCGGTAATGATCATGCTTCCCATCGGGGTGGGAATAGTTTCCCTGAGCGGCGGGTATAAAAAGGTGCCCAACCTGGCCAAGCTGGTCATGCTCTCCATTGCCTACGGGGTGATGATCGGTAGCGTTGCCGCACCTTCCGGGGGTGCCCGCAATGCTTTGATGCTGGGCCTGCTGAGCAGCCTGAATATAAACATTGGTTACGGGCAATGGATGCTCATGGTTATGCCCTTCACGCTGGTCATGATTCCCGTGGTCAGCTACTGGTTGCTGAACCTCTTCACCCCGGAGGTCAAGGACCTTTCCGGTATCGTGCAGGCTATCAGGGAGGAAATGGAAGCAAGTGGCCCCCTGACCGCCCAGGCCCGGCTGGCCCTGGCTATTTTCCTGGCCGTGGTGGTCGGCTGGATCTTCACCAGCCACCGCTACGGGGTAGGTACCATTGCCATGACGGGCATACTGCTGGCAGTGGTCCTGCACCTGGTCGACTGGAGCTACCTGCAGCAAAAAACGCAGTGGGGGGTGGTCCTGCTTTATGCCGGGGCCATCTCCATGGGTAAAACGCTCATCTCAACGGGGGCTGCTTCCTGGCTGGCCGGGCAGTTCCTGCACCTGGCGGAGGTAGCCGAGGTGAGCCAGGGCCTCTCGCTGCTGGCGGTTACCGCCACGGTAACCGCCCTGGTAACCAATACCATGGCCGACGGGCCAACGGTGGCTGCCCTCGGTCCCATCTTTTTGAAGGTGGCCGAACTTTCCCGGACCTCTCCCCTGGTAATCGGTGTATCTACCTCCCTGGCCTCGGCCTTTTCTTATCTCCTGATCATTGCCACCCCTGCCAACGCCATAGTTTACGGCCCGGGATATTTGCAGGCCCGGGATTTTTTAAAAGCCGGCGGAGTGCTCTTTCTGGTTTCCTTGCTCCTTACCGTAACCCTGCTTGGCAATTTCTGGTGGAGAATTCTGGGGCTGTGGTAGGGCGGGATGGACTTTTCAGAAAATTGCAGCTTTGGAAAATTACTTAGTGATTTATTGCACAAATCGATGGCCTGTGCTATACTTTTATAACAAGGAAAGGGTATAAAAAACGAATGTGAATATATGCACAACCAGGGTTACTGGTGAAAAACGTAGTGTACATGCGTGGTGAAAATACCGGGGAAGACCGGATTGCAGGCCGGTTACAGAAAAACAAGGGTAGGGACTAAACGTGCATGTGAATAATATAACAAGCCTGCATAAACGCGTTATGGCGTGGTGACAAAAAACCCCGGCGCCGGGTGCCGGCCCGGTACTGGTAAGGCACATATACTGCTCAGCCGGGTTGACTTGGGGGTGATATCCCGTGTTCTTCCGGAAAGTTACCAGCCGCAGCGGGGGAAAGGAGTACACGTACTTAAAGCTTATTGAAAACTACCGGGAAGGAAATAAGGTTAAGCAGAGGGTAATCGCCAACCTGGGCAACCTGGAGAACCTGACGCCGGAAAAGGTGGAGGGATTAATTAACGGCCTGGCCCGTATTTGCGGCGTCCAGCGGCGGCCTGCCAGCATAGAAGCCCGGAAGGTGCTGCGCTTCGGGGAAGTGCTGGCCCTGCACCGGATCTGGGAGCTGCTGGATGTAAAGGGTGCCGTGGAAGCGGCTTTTTCCGGTGAAAAGATTGAGCCCGATACCGCCCTGCTCCTGGAGTTGATGACCTTAAACCAGATTATCAATCCCCCGAATAAACAGGCCCTCAGTGAATGGTACCGGTGCCTGTACTTCCCCGAGGCACAGGGCAAGGAATTCCTGGAGCAGCACTTTTACAGGGTGCTGGAAAGTGTGGCCGGTGTGAAGGAAAAGCTGGAAGTGGAACTTTTCCGGAGACTGGGTACCATTACCAGGCTCAGCCGGGAGGTGGCCTTCTGCCTGCTGACCACGGCCACCGTTGAACCCGCCCCTCCGGGTGAGCTGCAGCATTCTGCCTATGGCCGGTACTTTTTACAGCTGCCGCAGGAGGAACTGCTCGTCTACCTGGGGATCATGGTCAGCCGCGAGGGAATGCCCATCGGCTGCCGGATCCTGGATGAAGTACCCGACGAGGGGGATTTCCGGGACATCATCCACCGGCTGCGGGATGCTTATGGCACCGGGCAGTGCATATTTGTGGGAGATCGCCGCCCGATGTCCGTCCCCCACCTGGAGGTTTTGATGTCCCACGGTTATCCTTACCTGGTGCGCCGCAGGGTGCAGTCGGAATGGGAGCTGGAACTTTGTGAGCGAGAGCTGGTGGAGAACCGGGCGGGGTTCAAGGAAGTTGACGAATCCCTGTGGTACAGGGAAGTGGTGGAAGGGGGGGTGCGTTACCTGGTATGTTACAGCCCGGCAGCGGTAAGGGAAAAGATTGGCGTCCTGACCGAACGTCTGGCCAGGGTGGAAGGTGAATTGCTGAAACTTCAAAAGAACCTGGCTGCGGAAAACCGTGCCGGAAGAAAGAACCTTCTCAAGAGTGCTGCCATATTGAGGGATAAATACTGCCGCCGTTATATTGACTGGCATTTTAACGAGACTACCGGGGAATTGACCTGGCGGCGCCGGGAAGATGTGATAGCCCGGGAGAAAAAAACGGCGGGGATTTTTCTTCTGGAAACCAGCACGGATCTGCTGGAGGGTAAAGAGCTGCTGCTTTCCTACACCCGGCTGAACCAGCTCGGGGAGTTCTTTAAACAAATCCGGAATTTTGAGTCCCGGCCGGGGGAGTTTTACCGTGAGCGCAACCTTTCCGCCAGCATCTTTGTCTGCCTGCTGGCAGCCGTGCTGGAAAAAACCCTGGAATATCTGCTGAGACGGGCGGGCATTGTCCTGACTTCCCGCCAGGCCCTGGAATTACTGGAAGAAGTGAAGGTAGCCGTCAACCGGGTGGATGATGTGGAGTTAAAATCGGTGACCAGCGTGGAAAAAAATCAGGCGGCGATCCTGCAGGCCATAGGGGTTTCCGACCCCGGGGCGCTGGTGGTCTGAGAACACCGACCTGCTGTTCCCGTGGAAAGGAGGTGCACCCGGTGGAAAAGAGGGTTGGGGAGCTCATGGTGCCCATTATGGAATTGGCCACGGTAGATGGGGAGTCAATGGTAAGAGAGGTCGTGGCAGCTCTCAAGGTCAGCCGGCGATATCCGGTGGTTATGGTTACGGAAAATGGGAAGATTGCCGGGATGATCGGGATGAAGGAGATTCTCCGCGGGTTGAACCCGGTGGCGTTTAAGAAGGATGCGTATGGCGGCTGGGTCGTCAACCCGGAGTGGACGGAACCGGTGCTGCTGGCAGGTTGCTTTCAGGAGCGCTGTGCAGACCTGGCCGGACGCGCGGCCAGGGAGATCATGGTACCCGTTTCGCGCCAGCTTAAAGTTCAGGACAGCGCGCTCAGGGCCGCTCACGTTATTATCAGAAACGCACAGGAACCGGTACCCGTCTGGGAAGGGGACCGGCTGGTGGGGGTGGTAGGGATGAAGGAAATATTTGCTGAGATTGTACGCGAACTGGAAGTTAAATGCGGACGGGGCAAGGTTATTTTTGCAGACCGCTTCCGCCGGAAAGGAAACCTTAACATTACGGGGTAGTGACAAAAATTTACCCTGCTTAGTGAATATTTTCACAAGCTTAATCGCAGTTAACCGGTCAGCCAGCAGCCCGGGATTCCGGGTTTTGTCACCACAGGTTGTGGTGCCAAAAGGAAAGGGGGTGAGATGGGCGGTACGGTAGCGTGTAAAAACCGGCCCGCCGGCAACGGGAAAAAGGAGTTCTCGGAAAGCGGAAACGGTCAGACTGAATCGTGTGGAAATTTAAGGGGGTATCATCTATGTTTAAACGGGTTATTGGCGGCGGACTGGCCGCCGGCGAATTCCTGACTGCCCTGTCCAGGAAACAGGCCCAGTGGGAATTGGAAATGAGCCGGGTGATCCTGGGCCGGCGCTGGAAACTCCTGCTGGTGGCGCTGTTCCCCGTTCTTCTGGGCCTGGGGATGGAGATGGCTGCGGCGGCCGGTCTGCCCGAACACCTCGGCGGGCATAAGGCCTATATGCCCAGCTTTGCCACCACCGAGATGTTTGTGGGCTCCATCTTTATAGGCATCATGGCTGGATTGATTACCGGCGTTATTGGTGCGGGCGGCGGTTACGTCCTGACCCCGGCGCTGATGAGCATCGGGGTGAAAGGGATTATGGCCGTGGGTACCGACCAGTTCCACCTTTTTGCCAAGGCAATCATGGGTACGGTTATCCACCGCAAGATGGGTAACGTGAACTTCTGGATTGCTGCCTGGTTTGTCCTGGGTTCCGTAACCGGGGCCTCCGTGGGCGGTGTGCTCAACAGGGCCATCTACCAGAAAAGCCCCGCTTTAAGCGATGCTTTCATCAGCGCGGTATACGTGTTCATGCTGGGCATTCTGGGATTTTACGCCCTGTCCGACTGGCTCAGGATGCGTAAAGGTATCACCGGCGGAACCAGAACATCAGGTGCCGATGCCACCACCAGGTTTGCCCGGTGGCTGCAATCCCTTCCCTTGAAACCGCGGGTAAAGTTCGACGAGCATATTGTTCCCGGCGGCCGGAGCATCGCCGTGTATCCCATTATCATCTGCGGCTTCATCGTCGGTTTTGTCGCCGCCATCATGGGTGTGGGCGGTGGCTTCCTGACCTTCCCCATGATGGTATACGGCCTGGGTGTATCCACCTTCACCACCGTGGGCACCGATATATTACAGATCATTTTTACCACCGGTTATTCTTCCATCACCCAGTACGCCATTTACGGCTACGTCTTTTACACCGTAGCCATGGGCATGCTCCTGGGTTCCCTGGTGGGTGTGCAGATGGGTGCTCTGGTAACCAGAATGGTGAAGGGGGTTACCATAAGGGCCTTCTACGCCCTGACCATCCTGGCCGGCTTTGTGAACCGCGCCTGCGCCCTCCCGGGCAAGCTCAATGAAGTTGGCTGGATCAGCATGAACAAGGCCACCGCTGCTTTGATCAACAGCGTGGGTACGGTGATCTTCTTTGCCCTGGTGGGAATTTTCTCCGTGTGGATCCTGGCCGTGTTCTTCAGGGGTGCCGGCAAGATCCGGGAAGCCGAGCGGCAGGCCCTTACGGCCGGCGGCGCGGGCCTGGGGCATTAAGGTAGCCTGGATTAAAGGGGTGAACCGGCATGATAATTAAGAAGAGGGAATTCTTTATCGGTGTGGTGCTGCTCATCTCCTTCACCGTGGTTCTGGCCGTTATGTTGAGCCCGGTAATGAACGGCAAAACCATAATTGGCTACGCCGACGATCTCTTTAACGAATTGACCAAAGGCTCGACCTATTACATTCCCGATCTCATGAGCAGGGCGGAAAATTTTGAAGGACAGAATTTCCAGGTGATCCTGGAGGCTGCAGGTCAGGAGGAAGCGGCAAAAATGAACAGCCTTTTTACAGCCGCCGGGGCCATGGTAACGGTGCAGGGGCAAACACTTACGGTCAGCGGTGACCTGGGTAAAATAGCCCGGGTGGCACTGGCCGATGCCGATGCGGAGTTCAACAACCGGGGCGAAGAAATCAGAAGCCGTTACGGTATCCCATCCCGGGAGGCCATTTACCACTGGTGGAACCTGTTCAAAGCCCTGGAGAAGAAATACAAGCTGGAGTCCCGTTCCGGTGAAATGTCCTTCGCCGGTTCGGTGATGACCAAGGGGCTGGAACCCGCCTACAACTTTGAGGGGATTCCATCCTCCCGGGTGGCGGATAAAGCGGGGATAACCACATTCATGCTGGCCTTTTACGTCATCTACACCGTCTGGTACGGTTTTGCCGTGATGCTCATCTTTGAGGGCCTGGGCATATCGGCTTCCGCACACGGCGAGAAGGCAGAGGCCTGATCAGCCTGCTGCGGCCCTGCCCGGGCCAGCGGTGATGGTGAAAATAGGGAAGCAGTAACTGTTATGGTATGGGAAGCGGTGCGCCGGGCACCGCTTTTTTGTGTATGTGATATCAATCATTTTGTCATCCGGCTATTGATTTCTGAAAATTTCGCGCTATAATAATGTCAACAGGGCGGGAAGGGGGTACCCTTCGCCAGGCGTGTCAGTTGTCACTACGGCCAGCCCTGTTCTTGTCACTACCGTTTCCAGGCGGGGAAACCCCAAATTCAACGGGAAGAGGGGGACGGAAAAATGCACAAAAGCCAATCGTCTTCGCTGCGGGAGGAACCCCGCTGGCTGGTTAACCTGGGCCTGGCGGTGGATATCCTGGGAGTGAGCGCCATATCCGGCATGACCGCGTTGCTTTTGCTCAAGGTGTTTATGAACGATTTGTTTAACAATATAGTGACTTTTTTCCTCCGCTAACCGGCAGGCCCGCGGGCATCAGGCCCGGCGGAACGATATCCAGACCCGAAACAGGCGCCAGTGCCTGTTTTTTTGCTTTTTGCCTGGGATTCTGGTCCCGCACCGGCCTGTTACCGGCCCGGCGCGCAAAAAAAATTAATCCTTTTAAACCTGGAGGAAAACAGGATATAATATTTAAAATTAGTTTTTAAGATGCCCTGCCCGGCTCTTAAGGGGAAAGGAATGATTGGTATTGCGCAAAGAGGTGCTGGTAACCATCCGCGGGACGCAGACCAATGACCAGGGGGAGCGGGAGACCATTGAAATGGTAACAAAGGCCAATTATTATCAGAAAAACAGGTCCTTTTACATCATTTATAATGAATCTGAAATTTCCGGCCTGGCCGGAACCACCACTTCATTAAAGGCCGAACCCAGCCGTGTCATTTTGAACCGCATGGGAACGGCCGAGGTGAAGCAGGTTTTTGAAGAAGGGATTCACCATGAAACCAGTTATGTAACGCCTTACGGGTCCATGTGGATCCGGGTCCTGCCCTGGAAGGTGGAAGTGGACTTGACAGAGGTGGGCGGAAGTATTAATCTGGAATACGAGCTGGAGTTATGCTGGCAGAGAATTGGTTACAATGAATTATCCATTACCGTACAGGAGGTCTAGCTTTTTTGATGAAGGGAATAGTCCAGGAAGTGCGGGAACACCTGGCCGGTGCCCTGGAGAGGGCACTGGCTTCTGCTGTTAGCAGGGGCTTATTACCCGCGGTTGAGATACCGCCCTATGTGCTGGAAGTTCCCCGGGAAAAGGAGCACGGTGATTTTGCCACCAACCTGGCCATGCTCCTGGCCAGGCCGGCCCGTCTCGCGCCCCGTAAGATTGCCGGGATCCTGGTGGCACATCTGGATCTGGCCGGGATCCCGGTGGACAGGGTGGAAGTGGCCGGGCCCGGCTTTATTAATTTCTACCTGGCCCCCCGGTGGGCGCTAGCCGAGCTGCCCCGTATCATAGCCGCCGATCACGACTACGGCCGGGTGAACCTTGGGCAGGGCCGGCGGGTTCAGGTGGAATTTGTCAGTGCCAACCCTACCGGGCTGTTACATATGGGCAATGCCCGGGGGGCGGCCCTGGGAGACAGCATTGCCGCCCTGCTGGATTTTGCCGGTTACCGGGTCACCCGTGAGTATTATATTAATGATGCCGGCAACCAGATTGAAAACTTCGGGCGGTCCCTGGAGGCCCGTTATTTCCAGCTTCTCGGCCTGCCCGCCCAGGTGCCCGAGGAAGGCTACCACGGGGAAGACATTATCGACACGGTAAGGGGTTTTGTGGAGCGTTTTGGGGATCGTTACCTGCAGGCTGCGGATCAGGAAAGGCGCCAGGCGCTGGCTGATTATGCCCTGAAGGAGAAGCTGGCGGCCATCAAAAAGGCCCTGGAGGATTTCGGGGTTCATTACGATGTCTGGTTTTCGGAAAAATCCCTCCATGAGTCGGGGGCGGTGGAGGAGACCATCAATATCCTGCGCCGCCGGGGTTACATTTATGAATACGAGGGTGCCCTGTGGTTTAAGGCGACGGAGTTCGGGGCGGAAAAAGACGAGGTTCTGGTGCGCAGCAACGGCATACCCACCTACTTTGCGGCGGATATTGCCTACCACAGGGATAAATTCCGCCGGGGCTTTGAGCGGGTCATCAATATCTGGGGGGCGGATCACCACGGCCATGTGGCCCGCATGAAAGGGGCGATGGCCGCCCTGGGTTATGATCCCGATGCCCTGGAAATAGTGATCATGCAGCTGGTGCGCCTGTACCGGGGCGGCGAACTGGTACGCATGAGCAAGCGTTCCGGCCAGTTCGTTACCCTTGAGGAGCTGGTAGAAGAGGTCGGCAGGGATGCAGCGCGCTACTTTTTTGTCATGCGCAGTGCCGACAGCCACCTGGATTTTGATCTGGACCTGGCCCGGGCGCAGACCAATGAGAACCCGGTTTATTACATCCAGTATGCCCATGCCCGCATATGCAGCATCCTGCGCCAGGTGGACGGGGCGCTCCCCTCAGCCGAACAGGTGGACCTGGGCCTCCTGAGGGAAGAAGAGGAGCTGGCCCTGGCCCGCAGGCTGGCTGATTTTCCCGAAGAGGTGGCCCTGGGGGCAAAGGATCTGGCTCCCCACCGCATGGCCCGTTATCTCCATGAAGTGGCCGGGCTGCTGCACAGCTTTTATAACAGCCACCGGGTAATCACCGGTGATGAAGCCCTGACTGCCGCCCGGCTGGTGCTGGTGGGCGCCACCCGAATTGTTTTGAGGAACGGACTGCGCCTGCTGGGCCTCTCCGCGCCGGAGAGAATGTGATGGGGTTTGCCCGACCGGCCGCAGGTGGGATGGGAGAGTGTGTTTACTTGTTGAAGGAAGCTGTTCTGGCATTGATCACGGGTATTGTGGCCGGTGCGGCCTTTGCCTGGTTGAAGCTGCCTGTGCCCGCACCCCCCACCCTGGCGGGGGTTATGGGGGTGGTAGGCCTATTTCTGGGTTATATTCTGGTGGCCCGCCTGCTTAACCGTTAAATTCTGTTGACATGATCTGCTACCACGGCTAGAATAGGATAGGTACAGGGTGAGTCCCGATAACCCGAAGGTAAGTACCTGCCTGCCGGTGCCTGTTACATGGGGCTGCAGGCCGCTTTTTTAAAAAACTGGCCGTGGCTCTTTTAATGCCCGTAATTAGAGAGGAATTATAGAGTTCATAAAAAATCTAGCCATAATTACTGGACAGGAGGCTATCATGGCCAAATTTATTTTTGTCACCGGTGGAGTAGTGTCGTCCCTGGGCAAAGGTATTACCGCCGCTTCTCTGGGCCGCCTGTTAAAAAGCCGCGGCCTGAAAGTGGCCATTCAAAAACTGGACCCCTACATCAACATTGACCCGGGAACCATGAGCCCCTACCAGCACGGGGAGGTTTTTGTCACCGAGGATGGTGCGGAAACCGACCTGGACCTGGGACATTATGAACGTTTCATTGATAGCAATTTGAGCCGCAGCAGTAACGTGACTACCGGAGGCATATACTGGTCGGTGATCACCAAGGAACGTCGCGGCGACTACCTGGGTGCCACCGTACAGGTGATCCCCCACATTACCAACGAAATAAAGGAAAGGATCCTGCGGGTGGCAGCCGAGTCCAACCCGGACGTGGTAATTACCGAGATCGGCGGCACCGTGGGCGATATCGAATCCCTGCCCTTTCTGGAAGCCATACGCCAGCTGCGCACCGACCTGGGCCGGGAAAACGTCATGTACATCCACGTTACCCTGGTACCCTACCTCAAGGTGGCCAACGAGTTAAAAACCAAGCCCACCCAGCACAGTGTTAAAGAGCTGCGCAGCATCGGTATTCAACCCGACGTGATTGTCTGCCGGACGGAAAAACCCCTTTCCCGGGAGATGGAGGAAAAAATAGCCCTCTTTTGTGATATTGACCCCCGGGCGGTAATCCAGGCTGTGGATGCCCCTTCCATTTATGAGGTGCCCCTGATGCTGGAGAAGGAGGGGCTGGGGGAAATAACGGTGGAACGACTGGGGCTGCAGTGCCATCCCCCTGAACTGTCCGATTGGGAGGACATGGTCAACCGCATGAAAAACCTGCGGGAGAAAGTGGTCATCGGCCTGGTGGGCAAGTATGTTTCCCTGCCCGATGCCTATTTCAGCGTGGCCGAGGCCCTGCGCCATGCAGGGCTCCATCATGGTGCGGCGGTGGACATTCGCTGGATCAATTCCGAGGAACTGGAGCGCAGGCCGGTTGAAGATTACCTCCCGGAAGTGGATGGCATACTGGTCCCCGGAGGTTTCGGGGATCGGGGTATCGAGGGAAAAATTAAGGCCATCCGGTATGCCCGGGAGAGAAAGGTTCCCTTCCTGGGCATATGCCTGGGCATGCAACTGGCGGTGGTGGAGTATGCCCGCCATGTCCTGAACTGGGCCGGAGCCAACAGCTCCGAGTTTGATCCCCGGACACCCTATCCGGTAATTGATTTATTACCCGAGCAAAAAGAGCTGGAACGCCTGGGTGGAACCATGCGCCTGGGCCGCTATCCCTGCCGCCTGGTTCCCGGAACTCTGGCCTACAAGGCCTACGGAGAAGAAATAATTTACGAGCGGCACCGCCACCGTTACGAATTGAACAATAACTACCGGGATGAATTGTCCCGCGGGGGGCTTGTCTTCAGCGGCCTGCGTCCCGATGGCTACCTGGTGGAAATTGTGGAGCTGCCGGGGCACCCCTGGTTCCTGGGCACCCAGTTTCACCCCGAGTTTAAATCCAGGCCGAACCGGCCCCATCCTCTCTTCCGGGACTTTGTGGGCGCTTCCCTGGCTTTCCGGGGGAAACGGGCCTGATACCTGCATGATATCGGCCGGCCGGGTAAAAATAGCCCTGTGGGAGGTTTTCCGGTATGAAAAAAAGGCTTATTGCCGCCGCGGTGTGCCTGGCAGTGCTGCTTTCCCTGGGTGCCGGGCTGGTGAGCGTTTTAGGCCGGGCGGACGGCAGGATAAGGGTTGCCGGGAATACCGGAACGGTGGCCATTATTGCCATTAACGGCACCATTGTCAGCGGCCGGGCCGGCGCGGGGCTTTTCAGTACGGGAACCGGTTCGGAAGAAGTAATGGAGCAATTACGCCGGGCATCCCGGGACCCGGCCATTAAAGCCGTGGTTTTGCGGTTGAACAGCCCGGGTGGTACCGCCGCCGGGGCCCAGGAGATTGCCGCGGAAGTGGACCGGCTGCGTAAAAGTGGCAAGAAAGTGGTGGCCTCCATGGGTGATACCGCTGCATCGGGGGCTTACTGGATTGCCAGCCGTGCGGATAAAATTGTGGCCAACCCCGGCACCCTGACCGGCAGCATTGGTGTAATCATGCAGACCCAGGACCTGCAGGGCCTCTACGGCAAGCTGGGCATCAATACCCGCACCTTCAAAAGCGGACCGTACAAGGATATGGGTTCACCAAACCGGCCGGTGACCCCGGCGGAGCAGGACATCTTTCAAAGTATGGTGGACGACATATATGATCAGTTCCTGCATGCTGTTTCCGAGGGCAGGAAAATGGACCTGGACCGGGTGAGGGAGCTGGCCGACGGGCGGGTATATACCGGGCGCCAGGCGCAGAAGCTGGGGCTGGTGGATGAGCTGGGCAACCTGAGGGATGCCGTGCGCCTGGCCGGGCGTCTGGCCGGCCTGGGCCCCGAGCCCGCCATCACCGAATTGGGTCCCCGGGGCATCTGGCCGCCCGGTTTCCTGGCCGGAACCTTTTCCCCCTTCAGGGGCAGCGGTAATTCCGACCTGCCAACGGCCATCTGGCTGATTTGCCCTCCCTGCCTCCCTCCCGTTACGGATGGTGATGAACTTGTGTTTCCCCCTTCCCGGGGATAAGTTATGGAGGTGATCCAGGTGGAAGAGTATACCGGAACTTCCGGCGAGACCACAATCCCCGGTGAAGGCAGTCCTGCTGCCCCTCCGGAGTCACCCCCGGGCTTTCTTGATCTAATCTACGGTGTTTTTTTTGAACCCCGTTCTACTTTCCGGCGGCTGTCAGCCAATCCGCCCCTTGGCCTGGCCGTTATAATCTTTACCCTGGTCAACCTGGCCGGCGCCCTTGCCGGTGGGCTGATGGGCTATCATTTAAGCATGCAGGCCGTTCCTCCTTACATGGGCATGCACTGGCTGACCCCGGTTGCACCCATGATGGCGGTGGCGGGATTGATTTTCCAGTACATAAAGTGGGTGGTGGTAAGCGCCCTCCTTTACCTTACTGCCAGTTTGCTGGGCGGGCAGGCCAGGGCTTCCGGGGTTCTGACCATAACTGCCCTGGCGGCGCTGCCGGGGCTGCTCATGATCCCTGTGGATGTGCTGCTTTACCTGTTCAACGTCCGGGGAACGGGCCTTACCGCGGTCACGGCTGTTTTGGGGCTGGCTGTTTTCCTGTGGGGTGTTGTCCTGGTAGTCCTGGGGCTGATGGAGATGTACCGGTTTTCCGCCGGCCGGGCTGTGCTTGTGGTATTGCTGCCCCCGGCCGTAATTGTCCTGAGCGGGATAGTCCTGCTGGTGATCTTTGCAGCGGGTATTTCTTCCCTTTTACCGCTGGCCGGCTGAAGGTGAAAAAAATTTCCCTCCCGGGAGGGATTTGGTACCCCCTGCCGAATCAGTACATTAACGCATCGCATTTATGGGGTGAAACAGTTTCAGCGGGGGTGTGGCTGGATGGCGGATTGCCGGTATTATTTGCTGGTGGTGGACGATCAGGCCGGAGTACGTCGTATGCTGCAGGAGGCCCTAAACGATGAGGGCTATGAAGTGGTGTCGGTAGCTTCCGGGCCTGAGGCACTCCAGAAAGTTAAACAGGGCGGCATAGACCTGGTGCTGCTGGATATGAAAATGCCCGGTATGAGCGGGCTGGATGCCCTGCGGGAAATCCGCAGGTTAAATCCGGATCTGCCGGTAATTTTGATGACTGCTTATGGAGAATATGAACTGCTTGGCGAGGCCAGGACGCTGGGAGTCAAGCATTATGTAAGCAAGCCTTTTGATCTCCAGGAGGTACGTTATTTCGTCCGGGCCCTCCTCGCGGACAAGTGCCCGGTCAGGAGCTATCTGGAGGTCATAGGCTAAAGATACTGCACAGGCAGGCTTAGTGGGGGCTTGGTTTGCGTGATTATCAATACCCAGACGACCCTGGTTATGCGGTGTCCGGAATGCGGCAGGCTGGAGCGTCATGAGGTTTCCCGGTTTGCCCTGGCAGGTGCCCGCTCCTCCCTGCACATCCACTGTTCCTGCGGTGCCCTCAAGTCTTCCTTCGTTGTGCGGCGGAAGAGGGTGTACATAGAGGTTCCCTGCGTGGTCTGTGGGTCGAGCCACACATCCCTGGTCACGGCCCGTGCGTTGTGGTCGAGGACCGATAATATCGAGCTGTTTTGTCAGGTTACCGGCCTGGAGCTGGGGTATCTGGGAGTACAGAGCCGGATGAGGGATCAGGTTTATCTGGGAAATACCCTGGATGGAATGGATTTCCTGGCGGACGGTTTCTTCCATAACCAGGAAGTGATGTCGGGAGTTATAAGACATTTGCATAACCTGGGCCGGGAAGGAAGAATTTACTGCGAATGCGGCAACCAGCGTATTGATGTGGATGTCTTTCCCGATCGCCTGGAGTTGCACTGCAGGCGCTGTCAAAACTATTATATAGTATACGCGGAAACCAGGCAGGATCTGGACGCCATAGAGAGGGCCTGGAAAATCAAGCTGAGCCGGCATACCTGCGGATGCTTCGGTAGCCCTCCGGATAAACCCCACCATAACTGGTAATGCCAGAGCCGGATAAGGAATGATGGAAAAAAGGAAGAGCCATAAATAATATTTTTCCCCCCGGGGGATAATGGAAATAAAAAGAAAGGGGGAGGGAAATTGCCCCTTGTCCCGGTAAGCGTCCTGCTCAAGGATGCCGCCGCTGAAGGTTATGCTGTCGGAGCCTTCAACTGCAATAATATGGAAATAGTACAGGCCATCGTGACGGCGGCGGAAGCGGAAAAGGCCCCGGTAATCCTGCAGGCGAGCCAGGGTGCTATCAAATATGCCGGTGTTGATTATATTGCGGCCATGGTGCGGGCAGCCGCCCGCAGAGCCAGGGTACCGGTGGCGCTGCACCTGGATCACGGTACCAGTTTTGACCAGGTGGTCTGCTGCCTTGTAGCCGGCTTTACTTCCGTGATGATTGACGGTTCCCACCTGACCCTGGAGCAAAACATTGCCCTGACCCGCCAGGTGGTGTCCGTGGCCAGGCCGGTGGGTGCTTCGGTGGAAGCCGAACTGGGGAGAATAGGCGGTGTGGAAGACGATATTGCCGTTGATGAACGGGAAGCCTTCTTCACCGATCCCGGTGAGGCCCGGTATTTTGTCGAGCAAACGGGAGTGGATTCGCTGGCCGTGGCCATTGGTACGGCCCATGGCCGCTATAAGGGCCGGCCGCAGCTGGATTTTGCCCGCCTGGCCCGGATCAGGGAACAGGTGTCCGTTCCCCTGGTCCTGCACGGAGCTTCCGGTGTACCCGACGATGATTTAAAGGAAGCCATCCGGCTGGGGGTACGCAAGATCAACATTGATACCAATATCCGGGAATCCTTTGTGGAAGCCATCCGGCGCAGGCTTGCTGAAGACCCCCGGGAAATTGACCCCCGCAAGATCCTGGGTCCGGCCCGGGACGCGGCGGTGGAAACAATCCGGGAAAAGATGAGGGTCTTTGGCTGCTCCGGAAAGGCTAAATGGTAAGGCCGGCTTATTTGAACCCCCGCGGCGCTCCCCTGATGAATTTTGCAGAAATAAGACAGCATTATGGCTGAGTTCGAGGAGGACTGTTCATGCAGCTTTTTCTGGATACTGCCAATGTGGAGGAGATTAGGAAAGCGTACGCCCTGGGTGTAATCAGCGGTGTAACCACCAACCCGTCCCTGATTGCCAGGGAGGGCCGGGATTTTGCTGAAGTTGTCCGGGAAATCACCACCATTGTGGACGGGCCCATCAGTGCCGAGGCGGTGAGCCTTGATGCTGAAGGCATGATTGCAGAGGCGGAGGAACTGGCCGCCATCCATCCCAATATTGTGGTTAAAATACCCATGACCGCCGAGGGGCTCAAGGCGGTAAAGGCCCTGGCTTCCAGGGGGATCAAAACCAACGTAACCCTGGTCTTTTCAGCCAACCAGGCTCTCCTGGCGGCCCTGGCCGGGGCTACCTATGTCAGTCCCTTTGCCGGCCGCCTGGATGATGTGGGCCACGACGGGATGGAGCTGATCCAGGAAATCATGGCCATTTACAGCAACTACGATTTCCCCACCAAAGTAATTGCCGCCAGTATTCGTCATCCGGTGCACGTAATCCTGGCCGCCCGGGCCGGGGCAGATATTGCTACGGTGCCCTATAAAGTTTTGATGCAAATGCTCAAGCATCCCCTGACGGATGCCGGCATTGAAAAGTTTCTGGCCGACTGGGCCAGGGTACCCCGGAAATAAACCTGCTGTCTTGCGGTGGTAATGCGTATAAAAGAGAAGATCCTGTGCTGGAAAAACAAAATCGTGGTAGAATATTATCACAAAATAATGGTCCTTCCCGGGGCACCGCATAAAATTGCCCATGGGGTTGCCCTGGGGACGGCCCTGGATTTTTTTCCCATACCTTTCATCAGCATCCCTGTGGCCTACCTTCTGGCCCGCTGCTTGAAGGTAAATGGTGTTGCTGCCGCCCTTGCAGCTGCATTTTTCAAATGGGCCGTCCCCTTTTTTTACATCCTCAATTACCTGGTGGGCAATGCTGTAACCGGTTGCAGCGTGGCGGTGGAAACCGGTACCGGGGGGTCCCTTCCCACCGTCAAGCAGCTGAGTTACCCCTTTTTTGTGGGGGCGGCCATAAATGCTGCTGCGGCGTGGCTGTTGATTTATTTCCCCGTCCGCCGCATCCTGGAAATGCGGCGGACCACCAAACACCCATAAATGTACACACCCTCCTCATAAATTCAAAACCGGCCGGTTGTTCTCCCTGTAATTATTTTCTTTTCCCTTTTGCCTGGCTGTATTACCCTTTATTGTATTCCGGAGTACAAGTATTGCGGCTGCTTGAGCAGCAATATACTCCTTTAGCGAGCATATCCTTTTGAGTTTTGGTTCCCGCAGTTCCGGGAAGGCAGGGGCGGGAAGCAATTTATTTTCCATATCGGGATGGAAAGGAATGGATGTAATGTGAATTATTCGGAACTCGAAAGCAAAACCATGCAGGAGTTATATAAAATAGCGCGGGAGCTGGAGCTTACCGGCTATTCCCGCCTGCGCAAGCGGGAGCTTATTTTTGAGATCATTAAAGCCCAGGCGGAGAAAAACGGGTTAATTTATGCCCAGGGAGTGCTGGAGATCCTCCCTGACGGCTACGGTTTCCTGCGGCCTTTTCAGTACCTGCCCAGCCACGATGACATCTATGTATCTTCCTCCCAGATCCGCCGCTTTGACCTGCGCACGGGGGACCTGGTAGCCGGGCAGGTGCGCGGGCCCAAGGAAAACGAGCGCTACTATGCCCTTTTGCGGGTGGAACAGGTGAACGGTGTCGATCCGGAGAAAGCTGCCGAGCGATTGCACTTCGACGGCCTCACCCCTCTCTACCCCCAGGAGCGGGTTCGCCTGGAGACCGAACCGGACAGAATTGCCACCAGGATCATTGATCTGGTGGCTCCCATCGGTAAGGGGCAGCGGGGGCTGATTGTGGCACCGCCCAAGGCGGGCAAGACCATGCTGTTAAAAGAGATTGCCAACAGTATCACCCGGAACCACCCGGAGATAAACCTCATTGTGCTTCTCATCGATGAGCGGCCGGAAGAAGTTACCGATATTGAACGCTCGGTGAAAGGCGAAGTGGTGAGTTCCACCTTTGATGAGCCGCCGGAAAATCATGTGAAAGTGGCGGAGATGGTGCTGGAGCGGGCCAAACGACTGGTGGAGCACAAACAGGATGTGGTGATCCTCCTGGACAGCATCACCCGCCTGGCCCGGGCACACAACCTGGTCATTCCCCCCAGCGGCCGCACTCTTTCCGGTGGTGTGGACCCGGCAGCCCTGCATAAACCCAAGCGGTTCTTCGGTGCTGCCCGCAACCTGGAAGAAGGCGGCAGCCTGACCATACTGGCCACCGCCCTCATCGAAACGGGCAGCCGGATGGATGATGTAATTTTCGAGGAGTTCAAGGGTACGGGAAATATGGAGCTTATTCTGGACCGCCGCCTGGCTGAGCGGCGCCTTTTCCCGGCCATCGATGTACAGCGTTCCGGCACGCGCAAGGAAGAGCTGCTGCTGTCCCGGGATGAACTGGAGTGGATCTGGTTTTTCCGCAAAGCTACCGTGGGTATGGCCCCCTGGGAGGCCATGGAGATGCTCGTGGAGCGGATGAAAAAGACCAAAACCAACGAAGAGCTCCTCCGCCTCTTCCGCGCGGCCCGTAAAAGCGGCCCGGTGGTCCCTCCTGACAGGCCTCCCGACGTGCGCCGGGATATTTCCCCCGAAAGCCAGTGACAGTTCGCGC
>Ga0224486_100083_pt1 | contig 48020 bp, 43 predicted proteins | sample TexhydDE_CT_test_FD_172013 | JGI IMG/M metagenome (GOLD analysis project Ga0224486, IMG submission 172013) | Fracking water microbial communities from deep shales in Oklahoma, United States - hydraulically fractured wells DE_CT_test ... | reverse complement strand
AAAAAAAATAGCCTGCAATTTGCGCAGGCTATTTGGAAAGTTCTTCTCTTAAAAGTTGATTTGTAAGCTGCGGATTTGCTTTCCCCTTCGTCTCCTTCATCACTTGCCCTACTAAAAAGCCCAATGCCTTCTCTTTTCCTTTCTTGTAATCTTCTACGGATTTTGGATTTTCTTCGATGACTTTTCTGACAATCCTCCTCAATTCACCTTCGTCAGCTATCTGCCTTAAACCCTTCTCTTCCACTATGATTTGCGGTTTTTTACCTGTGAAAAACATTTCCTCAAACACTGTTTTCGCAATAGAACCGCTTATAACATTATCATCAACAAGTTTTAAAAGCTCTATTAGCATATCTGGAGTGATTGGCACTTCATCTATCTCTTTACCTGTGTCATTTAAAAGGCGTGCAAATTCTCCCATCAACCAGTTGCTCACTATCTTTGGAGAGTGATAATTTGAAGCACACTTTTCAAAGAAGTCAGCCATCTTCTTTGAAGAGGTTATGACTTTAGCATCATATTCAGGTAAGCCGTATTGTGTGATGAAACGCTCTCTTTTAGCATCAGGCATCTCAGGCAATGTCTTTCTTATCTCTTCTTTCCATTCTTCTGTCACAATTATTGGAACGAGGTCAGGCTCTGGGAAATACCTGTAGTCATGAGCTTCTTCTTTTGTCCTCATCGGCTCAGTAATGCCTTTTGCTTCATTCCATCTGCGAGTCTCCTGAACTATAGTGCCGCCCTCTTCCAAGACTTTTATCTGTCTCTTTATCTCATATTCCAGCGCTTTTTGAACGGCTTTAAAAGAATTTAAATTTTTAAGCTCAATCTTGGTTCCAAGCTCAGTAGTACCCACAGGCCTTACAGAGACATTTGTGTCAACTCTCAAAGACCCTTCCTGCATTTTGCAGTCAGAAACTTCAGTATATTCTAGAATACTCTTTAATTTAACAAGGTACTGATATGCTTCTTCAGGAGTAGAAATATCCGGCTCAGAAACTATCTCAATTAAAGGAACACCTGCTCTGTTGTAGTCTACCAAAGATCCATCAGTTCCTTCGTGCAGAAGCTTTCCAGCATCCTCTTCAATGTGTATCCTCTTTATGCCTATCCTCTTTGTGCCGCCTTCTACCTCGATTTCTATGTACCCATTGCTACAAAGGGGAAGGTCGTACTGGGAAATCTGGTAAGCTTTTGGAAGGTCTGGATAAAAATAATTTTTTCTGTCCATCTTGCTGAAATTAGCAATTGTGCAATTTAGAGCCAGCCCTGCCCTCACTGCATATTCTACTACTTTTTTATTGAGCACAGGCAAAGTGCCCGGAAGTCCAAGGCATACAGGGCACACCTGTGTATTTGGTTCACTGCCAAATTTGGTGCTGCATCCACAAAATATCTTGCTGTCTGTCAAGAGCTCTGCATGAACTTCTAATCCGATTACTGCTTCGTATTTCATTATCTTTCACCTCCTATGGCCTGTGGCTTGGCATCAAATTTGTACGCTTTTTCAAAAGCATAAGCCACATTGAGTATTCTGCCTTCATCAAAGTGCTTGCCAATTATCTGAAGCCCCACAGGTAATCCCTCTGAAAGTCCGCAAGGAATAGATATAGCAGGAAGCCCTGCAATATTTACAGACACTGTGTATATATCTGCTAAGTACATAGCTAACGGGTCATTCGTTCTTTCACCGATCTTAAAAGCCACTGTAGGACTTGTAGGACCTACTATGACATCGCATTTCTCAAAAGCCCTTTCAAAGTCATTTTTAATCAATGTCCTCACCTTTAAAGCCTTCTTATAGTAAGCATCGTAGTAACCTGAGCTTAATGCATATGTCCCCAGCATTATTCTCCTCTTTACCTCTTTGCCAAAACCTTCACTTCTGCTTGTCATGTACATATCAACTAAATCTTCGTAGTTTTTCGCAATATGCCCATACCTTATCCCATCGTATCTAGCTAAATTAGAACTAGCTTCCGCCGAAGCGATTATGTAATAGGCAGGAAGGGCATACTCTACATAAGGAACAGATATATCAATTATTTCTGCTCCTAAATCCTCAAAAACTTTTATAGCCTTTTCTACTGTTTCCTTTACGCCCTCTTCAATTCCGGCTCCAAAGAATTCCTTCGCAACTCCTATTCTGAGACCTTTTATGTCTTCTTTAAGGTAAGAGGTATAATCAGGCTTTTCTATTTTTACAGAAGTAGAGTCCATAGGGTCATGACCTGCAATGGCGTTTAGCACAATCGCGCAATCTGTCACATCCTTTGTGAAAGGACCTATCTGGTCAAGAGAGGAAGCAAAAGCCACCAAACCATATCTAGAGACCAAACCATATGTTGGCTTCATTCCAACTACCCCGCACAAGGAAGCCGGCTGCCTTATAGAGCCTCCTGTATCTGACCCAAGTGCAAAAGCAGCCTCATCTGCTGCAACAGCTGCTGCAGAACCTCCAGAAGACCCACCTGGAACACGGGACAAGTCCCACGGGTTTTTCGTAGTTTTAAATGCGGAATTTTCAGTTGAAGACCCCATAGCAAACTCGTCCAAATTAGACTTCCCTAATATAACTACTCCCTCATTTAAAAGCCTTTCCACAACTGTTGCGTTGTATGGCGGTATGTAATTTTCTAGCATTTTAGAAGAACATGTGGTTCTTATGCCTTCTGTAGAGATGTTGTCTTTTATTATCACAGGAATTCCTGTTAAATCTTTTGCTTCGCCGTTTTTTATCATCTCATCTGCTACTTTAGCCCTTTCCAGTGCAAATTCTTCTGTAATAGTCACAAGGGCATCTATCTTGGGCTCCACTTCTTTTATCCTTTCAAGGTAGGATTTTGTCACCTCTTGTGCACTTACTTCTCTTTTATGGAGAAGTTCTTTAAGTTCATGTACTGTCAGACTATACAATTCCAATTTGCGTACCTCCTCACTCTATGATCTTTGGCACTTTAAAGCAGCCTTGCTCTGTAAAAGGAGCGTTCATCAAGACCTTTTCTCTCGGCATAGAAGGTTTGACCTCGTCTTCTCTGAAGACATTGTGTATTGGAACTATGTGAGCCGTAGGTTCTACATTTTCTGTGTCAAGCTCGTTCAATTTGTTGACATAATCCAGTATCTTGCTGAGCTCTTGAGCCATCGCCTCTATCTCTTCTTCAGTAAATTTTAACCTGGCAAGCTTAGCAATGTATTCTACTTCGCTTTTGCTTATTGCCATTTTACCACACCTTTCTCTTTATTTCTTCACCCTTATAGTTTACCACAAAAATCTACGGTTGGATATCGCCTTTTAGCATGGCTTCAAACTGCTCTTCGTTAATTATCTTAACTCCAAGTTCCTGTGCTTTTTTAAGCTTAGAGCCAGGGTCAGCACCCACAATTAGATAGTCGGTCTTTTTGCTCACAGAGTTAGTAACTTTGCCCCCTCTCTCAACAATAAGCCTTGTAGCCTCATCTCTAGTGTAATTTTTAAGCGCTCCTGTCAGCACAAAAATCTTGCCTTCAAATATATTGCTCACTTTACCTGTGGAGAGCTTCTCCATATTGACTCCCGCTTCTTTCAACCTTTCAACCACTCTTCTGTTTTGCTCTTCAGAAAAGAAAGTAACTATACTTCTTGCCATTTTGGGTCCAATATCCGGAAGTTCAAGAAAATCCTCGTATTTTGCTTTCATTATGTTGTCCATGCTCTTGAAATGCTCTGCAATCACCTGTGCCGCTTTACTGCCTATCAAGTTTATCCCAAGTCCAAAAAGCAACCTGTCTAAGTCTCTTTTCTTGCTCTTTTCAATAGCTTCCAGCAAATTTCTAGCAGACTTATCTCCCATCCTCTCCAAAGTAATTAAATCCCTGTACTTGAGGTAGTAAAGGTCTGCTACATTTTGTATAAGCCCTTTCGAAAGCAGCTGGTTTATTATAGCGGGGCCTAATCCTTCTATGTCCATAGCATCCTTTGAAGCAAAGTGGATTATCCTTCTCGCAATCTGAGCAGGGCAGTTAAGGCCTGTGCACCTTCTCACTGCCTCTCCAGAAAGCCTTACAGCCAAAGCGCCGCACTCAGGGCATCTGTCAGGCATGACAAATTCCCTTTCATCGCCTGTTCTCTCTTCTTTAACCACTTCCACTACCTCTGGAATTATGCCTCCTGCTTTGTGTACAAGCACAGTATCCCCTATTCGTATGTCCTTCTCCTTTATGTAATCTTCATTGTGAAGAGTAGCTCTAGCAACCACAGAACCAGAAATAACAACAGGCTCAAGCACAGCCGTAGGAGTTAAGGCTCCTGTCCTGCCCACCTGCACGACTATGTCTATTAACTTCGTCTTTTTCATCTCTGCAGGGTATTTAAAGGCTATAGCCCATCTGTAGTCTTTAGCAGTCTGCCCTAAAATCTCCCTTTTATCAAGTTCATTCACTTTTATCACTGCGCCGTCTATATCGTACGGCAAAGAATCTTTCATCTCCCCTAGCTCTTCTATAGCTTTGATGACTTCTTCGATTGTAGTGCATTTTTTGATAAAAGGAATTACTTTAAATCCCTGTTCTTTCAAAAATTCTAAGGCTTCCACATGAGTCTTGAAATCTCTTCCTTCAATCCTCTGAAGGTTAAAAATGAAAATGTCTAGGTCCCTTTTTGCAGTGACTTTAGGGTCTAACTGCCTCACAGAACCAGCTGCAGCATTCCTGGGATTTGCAAAAAGGGATTCTCCTCTTTCGGCTCTCTCTTCGTTGAGCTTGGCAAAAGAAGCTTTTGGCATAAAAACTTCTCCTCTTACAACTAGGTTTACAGAATCTTTAAGCCTTAAAGGAATGGACTTTATGGTCTTCAAATTCGGAGTGACATTCTCCCCCACAATTCCGTCTCCTCTAGTAGATCCCACTGTGAATATGCCATTTTCATACACCAGCTCCACAGACAAACCGTCAATTTTAGGCTCTACTACGTACTCTACTTCCCCTACCGCCTCTTTTACCCTTCTGTCAAAATCCTTAATCTCTTCTGCCGTAAAAGCATTGGCCAAGCTCAACATTGGAACAATGTGAGTAAAAGGCTCAAACTCATCAAGTGGCTCTCCTCCTACCCTCTGAGAGGGAGAGTCTGGAGTCTTAAACTCAGGATATTTTTCTTCCAGTTCTATGAGTTCTCTCATAAGCATATCATACTCATAGTCTGAAATTTCTGGCTGGTCCAACACATAATACCTGTAGTTGTGATAGTTTATTTTTTCTCTTAACTCCTCTATCCTCTTTCTTGCCTCTTCCCTATCCATAAATTCCCCTCCGGTTTTAAGAAATTGCCTTAATAGGAGCAAATCTCAAATCAAGCTTTTTTATACCAACGTTCGGAAAGGCTACTGTAATCTCTTCCCCTTCCACTTTAACAACAGTCCCTATTCCCCATATCTTGTGCTCCACCTTATCCCCAAGCGAAAAAGACCTTTCATAAACATCTGAAAAAGTATGGACGGAAGCAAAGCCCGTTTTTTTGGAAGTCGGTATATTATACCTCACAATTAGCCTCTCAGGTATTTCACTTATAAACCTGGAGTAAGAATTGTACTGGGACCTACCGTAAAGGTTTCTCTGCCTAGCGTAAGTTAAATACAATCTTTCTTTAGATCTGGTAATGCCAACGTAACAAAGGCGCCTTTCTTCTTCCAGCTCGTGGTCATCTTCAAAGGAGCTGTAAGAAGGAAACAGTCCTTCTTCCATCCCTACCATAAAAACTACAGGAAATTCCAATCCCTTGGCAGAATGAAGTGTCATCAGAACTACACTTTCTCCAATATCTCCAGCCATGTCTATATCAGAAACTAAAGTTATGCCCGCCAAAAATGCTTCCAAAGACTTATCTTCAGAAGATTCTTCAAACTCATAGGCAGCATTTAAAAATTCGTTTAAGTTTTCTATCCTTCCCTCTGCTTCTTCAGATTCTTCCCTTTTTAACTCTTCTATATAACCTGTCTGCTCCAGAATATATTTTATCAAATCGCTGACACTCATTGCATCTTTTTTATCAATTAAATCCAAAATAAACTGTTTAAACTGAAGAAGGCTTCCTTTGTTCCTTGCGTTTTTTAAATCCTCTATTGCAAAAAAAAGACTAGTATCTTTTTCCCTCGCTACCTTCTCCAATGCCTCAATCGTAGCAGGACCAATGCCTCTTCTTGGAACATTTACTATCCTTTTGAAGGATATGTCGTCATAAGGATTTACAATGAGGCGAAGATAAGCAAGTATATCTTTTATCTCTTTCCTGTCATAAAATCTTAGGGCTCCCACCACTTTATAAGGCACTTTTACTTTCATCAGAGCTTCTTCAAAAGGCCTTGACTGGGCGTTTGTCCTGTAGAGTATCGCAAAGTCTTTAAAGCTTCTGTTTTCTCTTTCTTTTAGTTTTATTATCTCCTGTATAACAAATTCTGCCTCTTCTCTTTCATTTTCCAGCTCACACAGAACTATTTTCTCTCCCTCTTTATTTTGTGTCCAGAGGGATTTTTTCTTTCGATATACATTGTTGTCTATGACGTGATTGGCAGCCTCCAGTATGATTTTTGTAGACCTATAGTTTTGTTCTAATTTTATCACTTTTGCTTCGGGATAATCTTTTTCAAAGTTTAATATGTTTCTCACATCTGCCCCTCTCCAGCCGTAAATGCTCTGGTCATCATCCCCTACAACACATAAATTTCTGTGCCTTTGCGCTAACAAATTTACAAAGTAATACTGAGGAGTATTTGTGTCCTGATACTCGTCCACCATTATGTATCTAAATTTTCTTTGATAAAATTCTAAAATTTCTGGATTTTCTTTAAATAACTCTATCGTTTTTATGATAATGTCGTCAAAGTCAAGAGCATTTATCTTTTTTAGTTTGTGCTGATAAAGCTTGTAAATTTCCTTTATTTTTCTATTCCTATAGGTATCTCCAAAAAAATCAATGTAATCGTCTGGATACACCATTTTATCTTTTGCAGATGAGATGGCATTTAATACCATTTTTATCGGGTATTGCTTTTCGCTTAAGTCTAGTTCTTTAAGGCATTCCTGGACTAGTGCCTTCTGGTCAGTCGTATCAAATATTACAAAATTTCTGTCGTAACCCAGTTTATCAATATCTCTTCTCAAGATTCTGACACAGGCGGAATGAAAAGTGGACACCCACAGGTCTCCGACGTATCCCAGCAAATTTTCCACTCTCGTCTTCATTTCCTCTGCCGCTTTATTGGTAAAGGTTATTGCGAGGATATTGGAAGGAGAGACCTTTTTTTCCTTTATGAGATAGGCAATTCTGTGGGTCAAAACTCTAGTTTTTCCACTTCCAGCACCTGCCAGTATTAAAAGAGGCCCTTCTGTTGTAGTTACTGCTTCTTTTTGCTGTTCATTCAAATTAGCTAGAATCTCTTTCATCTTTTTCACTCCAATCAAGTTTTAAAAAAGCCGGGAATTAATCCCGGGATTCAGAATCAGCTTCCAACCTTTCCAATATAATTTTATATCCATTTGCGCCATAATTCAATGCCCTGTTCACTCTACTTATCGTGGCAGTACTAGCCCCTGTTTTTTCTGCAATCTCTATATAGGTCTTCTTTTGTCTTAGCATTCTAGCAACTTCCAATCTCTGAGCTAAAGCTTTTATCTCATTTATAGTAGCAATATCTTCAAAAAACCTGTAACATTCCTCTATGTTCTTAAGCTTTAAAATGGCCTCAAAAAGCTGGTCTACCAGCTTGTCCTTAATTTTAGACTCATACATACAAAATCCCTCTCTTAAAAAATTTAATGGTTTACACTAATATTGTAATCAATTAAAAAGTAAATTTCAATACTTTAAAGCGATTTTTTATAACGTATACAACTAAAAAGTATATATGAATTTGTGGACAATACTATCCTCAAATTAAATTAAGCTACCCGCAAAAGCGAGTAGCCAAAAATTAACCTAATCTTCTTTCTAATTGATTTACCTTTTATATCCCGGCTTTGTAACCAATTTCCTCATCTAATTTTTCCTCAAAATCATTTTTCTCAAATCTTCAATATAAGGCAATCTCAAAAATTGAGCTACTGAAAAATACACGATAGTCCCCGGTAAAACTGATAAAGAGAGGTTTATCCACATATTAACATTAGTTGCCAACAATTTACTGTGGATAATTAACACAGTTACTCCCATAGCTAGAGAAGCAAAAAGAGGCTTTATGATCCAGTTAGAAAGATCTATTTCCACTCGTGTAAGCTTTCTTAAATCTAGGAAATTTAAAACCAAAATGAGAGCATCTGCAAAGATAAAAGTATAAACATATCCAAAAAGCCTGAGGGAAGGTATAGAAGTCAGATAGTACATGCCAGTAATGCACACAACAAGCCATATCAGGGAATTTCGCAAGACTACTTTCTGTCTCCCTAAACCATGTAAAATACTAGCAACTACGGTTTCTAAAAATGCGAAAATACTGCCATAAGAAACCACCCTTACAAAATCCCCTACCCCAGGGGAAGAAGGATATAAAAGTCTGGATATTTCATCTGGAATAATTAAAAACAAGGTAATAGCGGGAAATGCCACTAAAGTAGTGTACCCTATAGCCTGGTTAATTCTCAAACGCACTGCTTCCCATTTTTTTAAAGCTGCAGCTTCTGAAACCGCGGGAAGCACTGTTGTGGAAAGGCTTGAAGTTATTACAGCAGGCATATAAGCGAGGGGAATCGCCATGCCAAATAGCTTTCCAAATTCAGACATTGCTTCCCTGTGAGAAACTCCAGAAGTTACAAGGCGGGATGGAATTAGCAAAGATTCTACTAGATCTAGAGCATTCACAATCAATTTTGAAAAAGTTATTGGTATTGAAGTGAACACCAATAGCTTCGCAATGTAAATACTACTCCATTCTTTTCCATCATAAGGCATCTCTCTTTCTATAATTTTTATCTCTCTCTTATAGAAAAATATGTACATTAAAAAGCTTACAATTTCTCCAACAGAAATCCCAAAAATAGCTATAGCCACAAGATACTCAAGTTTTGCTCCGCTAAATAGCTTCAGAAGATATAAAGTCAGAGAAACTCTCACAATCTGCTCTACGATTTCTGAAATAGAGGCCGGTACCATATTTATTACACCCTGAAAAAAACCTTTAAAAACTGAAGAAGAAGTGACAATTACAAGAACAGGCGCAAAAATAAGAATTGAAAGATGAGTCCTCGGTTCGTGAAGAAGCTTTTCCGCTATGAATTTGGCATTTAAGAATATAATAGCAAAGACTGAAAAAGCCATTATAAGCACCAGAATAAAGGAAATTTTCAAAATTTTAAACATATTCTTTTTGTTCCCTTTTGCTCTTTCTTCCGAAATAAAGCGGGAAATTACTGACATAGTACCAGAAGTTAAAAAAGTAATAGAAACAAAGTAGATAGGTAGAACTAATTGATAAATTCCTGTGCCTTCAGAACCTAATATGTTGGATAAAATTATCCTGAAAACAAAGCCTATACTTCTGTCTATCACATGAGCAATTGTTAAAATAAAGGCACCGCGAATAAAGGATCTGTTGTGCATACTAAACACCTCACAATAGTTTATTCGCGGCGCCTTTTTTATATGAAAAACAAAAAAGAACCGGCATATGCCGGCAGTAAAGGGGGATTAGGGGGAGAAATTTTTAATACACTTGAGGGGGGTTAAGACTTACACCTTATGGCTTCCTCTTACCAAAACGGCAGAGGCGTTTTCCGACAAATATTATGCAACATTTGATGAAAAATGTCAAGTTTTAATTTACACGAAATTTTTCCTGCATTTTTGTAATATTATAACTATACCTTAATAAATAAAACCGCGGTAAACCTTTTTCTCATTGTACAAGGAATATTTATAAATGAAAAGGTTAAAGTTTTTCCAAAAAATTTTTATCTCCTCAAAAAATTTTTTAATACTTCCCCTCAAAATAATTAAGCACTGTCATCACATGAACAGCAATTCCTACCTTTATACATCTTTCATCCACGTCAAACCTACTGCTGTGTAAGGGTTTGTCTATTCCTTTTTCTTTATTACCGCAGCCCAATTTGTAAAAGGTACCGGGCACTCTCTGTAAAAAATAAGCAAAATCCTCTACCCCCATGGAAGGAGAAACTTCAAGGACATTTTCCTCTCCTAAAATCATGGAAGCGCTCTTTTTTACAAGGTTTGTAAATACTTTGTCATTAATGAGAAGAGGATACCCTTTTACCCTTCTGAATTCTGCATCTCCTCCATAGGCTTCTGCTATGTCTTTACACATCTTCTCCACAGATTCTACTATTTCCTCTCTTCTCTCTTCTTCCATCATCCTTATAATTCCTGACATCTCAACCCTATCTGCTATTATATTTCTCGCATATCCTCCTTTAATTGTCCCTATAGTGACAACTATTGGAGTAAAAGGGCTGGTTTTTCTGCTTGCAAAGGTCTGAAGAGCGCTTATCACATTCGCTGCAATTACAAGCGCATCAATCCCTTTATGAGGCTCTGCCCCATGGGAGCTTCTCCCCTTTATAATCACATCGAACATGTCAGACGAGGCATAAGCTTTTCCGTATGTTATTCCTATCTGCCCTACCTCTAAATCTGGATCAACGTGAAGCCCTATTATAGCGTCAACTCTAGGACCCTCAAGCACCCCTTCCTCAATCATGGGGAGGGCTCCTCCTGTTGTTTCTTCAGCTGGCTGAAATATAAATTTCACATTCCCTTTAACGTTTTTAATCCTTGAAAGCACTTTAGCTGTTCCCAAAAGAATAGCAGTATGTACGTCATGGCCGCAGGCATGCATTTTCCCGGGAATTTTTGAAGCGTACTCGACTTCATTTTCCTCCTGTATGGGAAGTGCATCCATGTCTGCCCTTATAGCTATTGTCCTTTCTCCTTCTCCTTTTAGAAGGCCTACTACTCCAGTCTTGGCAAGCCTTTTCACTTCAAACCCTAGACTTTTGAGATATTCATAAACCAGTTCAGAAGTTTTAACTTCTTCAAATCCCAATTCAGGGTGCATGTGTATTTTTCGCCTTATCCCTATTATCTCTTCCTCCACTTTTTCAACTTCTTTTAAAATGTCCATATCCATCACCTTTTTTAATATCTTTCAATATCCACAATAAATACTTCATCAATTTTTTTACCGAGCACCATTTCGGCGGTCTTTTTAAAATTTTCAGCATCGCCACTTACAAAAAACTCTATTTTGCCTTTCTTACCAAAATTTAAAATCCTGCTTCTTTCTAGATATTCTTTCACTTCATGGGACAACCTTACAGCTGGGTCCACCACCTTAACCCCATCTCCCATGATGGCCTTTATAATCGGTTCCATCAAAGGATAATGGGTACAACCAAGTATGAGAGTATCTATTTCTTTTCCTTTAAACTCCTCAAGGCAATCTTTAGCAGCTTTATAAGCTAAAGGCGAATTGTAAAGGCCTTTTTCAATCAAAGGCACAAATTCAGGACAGGCTTTCTGGTAAACTTCAATTTGCGGATTTATGCTCTTTATATTGATTTCGTAGCTTCTGCTCTCTACCGTCCTCTTCGTAGCAATAACTCCAACTTTTTTATTTTTTGTACAATAAACTCCGCTTTCTGCCCCAGCTTTTAATACGTCAAAAAGTTCAATGTCATACTTTCCTTTGTCAATAGTCGCACACGTAGTATTGCAGGCTATCACAACCGCCTTTACATTTTTTTCTTTCATAAAGTTTATGATCTGACCTGCAAAAAGCTCTATTTCTTCTTTACTTCTATCTCCATAGGGAACCCTTTTTGTGTCGCCAAAATAAATATAATCCTCCTCGGGCAAAACCTGAATAAGTCTTTTTAATACAGTCAAACCTCCTACTCCTGAATCAAAAACTCCTATAGGTCTTGAATCCATTCCACCACACCCTAATTTAAATCTTTGTAAGGTTTCAATATGTAAAGAGAAACTCTCTTGCTCAATTCTACCACTTTCACACCTTCAAAATTTTTTCTTAATTCTTCTTCTACCTGCTCTACAAAATTAAAATAATCTCCTCCCTCCAGCCATTCTACAAATGAGGTTAAAAAATCCCTGTTTCTGTGATAGTCGTGAAGTATTACGTAGTCCCTTGCAACTCTAGACATCTCCTTATATAATATTTCTCTTTCCTCTTTTTTAATACCATGAGCGACATACGAAGCAATGGCAATGTCAAAAAAATTATCATCAAAAGGAAATCTCTCGCCTGGCTCTATTTTGTAAGCTTTGATATCCATTCCCTTAAGTCTTTTTAAAGCCTGGTCCAACATGCCTTTTGATACCTCAACTCCATAAGTATCGAATCCAGCCTCTTTTAAAACATAGCACAAAGGTCCTGTGCCACATCCTACATCTAAAACTCTTTTATAGTTTTCTAATGGAACGTGTTGTTTCAAAATATTCATGACCTTTCTATAATAAGCTACCTGCGAATTAAAAAACCACGCATATACAGGAGAGATGGTATCAAAGAGTTTGACATGGTCTTTAGGCATTATGTCCACCGCCTTTTGAAACCCATTTTATTGCTATTATACCATAAAAATTGCCGGGTTAGTACCCGGCCGCGATATCCTTTCTGTAATAAATTCCTTCAAAAGATATTTTTTCAATTTCTCTATATGCTATTTCCCTTGCCTCTTTATAGGAATCCCCTAAAGCCACAATTCCAAAGACTCTTCCTCCTGAAGTGACAATCTTTCCATCTTTAAAAGAAGTACCTGCGTGGTAGACAAAAGCTTCCTTCACTTCTTCCAATCCCCGTATTTCAAAACCCTTTTTATATTCTCCAGGATATCCTTTTGAAGCTGCAATAACACATACAGCCTTTTTATCTTCCCACTCCAGCTTCAAATTTTTAAGCTTTCCTTCCAGCGTAGCTTCTATTACTTCCAAAAGGTCTGTTTTAAGAAGGGGAAGTATTACTTCTGTCTCAGGGTCCCCGAATCTCGCATTAAATTCTAAAACTTTGGGCCCTTCTTTTGTCAGCATTAATCCTGCATACAAAACGCCTTTATACACAACTCCCTCTTTCTTAAGCGCATACACAACAGGTTTTAAAATTTTCTCTTCAATTTCATTTAAAGTCTTTTTATCTATGTGAGGATTTGGGGCAATGCTTCCCATACCTCCCGTATTTGGTCCCTCATCCTTTTCATAAACTTTTTTATAATCCATAGCAGACATCATGGCCAAAACATTTTCCCCATCCACAAAGGCAAATATAGAAGCTTCTTTGCCGTAAAGCATCTCCTCCACAATTACTATATCCCCTGATGGCCCGAAAACTCTTTTCTTCATCATGAGGTCAAGAACCTCTTTCGCCTCAATAAAGTCTCTTACTATGAAAACCCCTTTTCCTTGAGCTAATCCATCAGCTTTTATCACAACAGGATACCATGTTTCCTTTAAGAATTTCAGGGCTTCTTGATATCTGTCAAAAGCTTTAAATCTTCCTGTAGGTATTTCATACTTTGCCATGATCTGTTTTGCAAAGTACTTGCTCCCTTCTATCATGGCTGCTTTTTTGCTCGGGCCAAAAATCTTAAGTCCAGCTTTTTCAAACTCATCCACAATTCCCTCTACTAATGGAAGCTCCGGTCCCACTATTGTTATATCTATTTTATTTTGTAAAGCAAACTCTTTTAGCTTCTCTATTTCTTCTACACTTATATTTACGCACTCTGCCAGCTTACTTATCCCTGCATTTCCAGGTGCACAGTAAATCTTTTCTACTCGATCGCTTTGGGAAAGCTTGTGCACAATTGCGTGTTCTCTTCCTCCTCCCCCAACTACTAATACTTTCAAAGTCAATCCCTCCTCAATGCTTAAAATGCCTTATTCCAGTAAAAATCATCGCAATACCTGCTCTGTCAGCTACCTCAATTGAAAGCTGGTCATTCTGGGAACCGCCAGGCTGAATTATTGCAGTAATTCCTCCTCTTGCGGCCGCTTCAACTACATCAGGGAAGGGGAAGAAAGCATCTGATGCTAAGACACTTCCTTTCGCCCTCTCTCCTGCCTGTTTTATCGCCTGCTCAGTAGGCCAAATCCTGTTGACCTGCCCAACTCCAATGCCTACAGTAACCCCATCCTTTGCTAAAACTATAGCATTTGACTTGACGTGCTTTACTACTTTTAAGGCGAACTTCAAATCCTTCATTTCTTTTTCTGTCGGCGCCCTTTTAGTTACGACTTTGATACTACTTTCCTCTAAATCTATTTCATCCTTTTGCTGAACTAACACTCCACCTTCTACTTTTTTGAGGTCAAATTCTCTGTAATAGCCTTCCTTCAATTTGAGCACTCTCAAGTTCTTCTTAGACATTAATATCTCTAAAGCTTCCTCTTCAAAATCTGGAGCTATTACAATCTCTAGAAATATTTTCACAAGCTCTTTCGCAGTATCTACATCAACTTTTCTGTTAAAGGCAACAATTCCGCCAAAAATTGAAACGGGGTCAGCTTCATAGGCCTTTAAGTAAGCCTCATATATGCTATTCCCAACAGCTACACCACAGGGATTGGTGTGTTTTATAGCGACCGCCACAGGTTCACTAAATTCCCTCACAAGTTCTATTGCAGCATTTGCATCATTTATGTTGTTAAAAGAAAGCTCTTTTCCGTGTAACTGCAGGCATTCTGCAATTCCGTAAGATTTGACCGGGTTTTTGTAAAAGGCCGCTTTTTGGTGCGGATTTTCCCCATATCTCAAATCCTGCACTTTTTCATAGGCAAAAGTGATGACTTTAGGAAATTCCATATTAGTCTTCTCTCTAAAATACTCATATATGAGCGAATCGTAAAAAGCCGTATGACCAAAAGCCTTCGCTGCCAGATAAAACCTCGTTTCTTCTTTTGTATCCCCATAAAGCTTTATTTCCTCAATCACTTTTTCATAGTCTACAGGATCCACAAGGACAGTTACATATTTATAGTTCTTTGCCGCCGCTCTTATCATGGCAGGCCCGCCAATGTCAATATTTTCAATTGCCTCCTCAAGAGCAACCTTTTCCCTGGAAATAGTCTCTTTAAAGGGGTATAAATTTATGGCTACCAAGTCTATAGGAACAATGCCATGATCATTAAGGTCTTTTAAATGCTCTTTCTTGTCTCTCACAGCAAGAATTCCACCGTGAATTTTGGGGTGTAAAGTCTTTACTCTTCCTTCCATAATCTCCGGAAAACCCGTAACCTCAGAGACCTTTATCACCTTTACACCGCTTTCTTTAAGGAGATTGTAAGTGCCGCCAGTAGATATTATCTCATAACCCAGGTCTTCAAGCTTTTTCGCAAATTCCACTATTCCATCTTTTTTTGAAACACTTATCAACGCTCTCCTTGACATCACAAATCCTCCTTGTCAAGTATTTTCACTCTTCTTCCTTCTACTTTTAATTTCCCTTCAACAAAAAGTTTGACTGCATAAGGCAGGACTTTGTGCTCTACTTCCAAAACTTTTTTGGCAATACTTTCGGGGGTATCATGCTCCTCTATCTTTACCACTTCCTGGAGAATGATAGGCCCTGTATCTGTACCCTTGTCCACAAAGTGCACTGTACATCCAGTATATTTAACACCGTAATCATAAACCGCTTGATGAACTCTCATTCCATAAAATCCTTTTCCACAAAAGGCAGGGATAAGAGAGGGATGAATATTTATTATTTTATTTGGGAACCTTTCCACAATCTCTTCGCTTAAAATTGTTAAAAAACCTGCAAGAATTATCCCGTCGGGATTTAGGCTTTCAAGAAGTGACAAAAGCTCTTTAAAGAAATTTTCTTTTAATTCCTTTTTTGGAAGGCAGTAAGCAGGAATGCCGTGTTTTTTAGCTCTTTCAAGCGCATAGGCTTCTTTTTTATCGCTCACCACTCCGATTATCTGAGCTTTTATATAACCAGCTTCAATGGCATCGATTATTGACTGCAGATCTGTGCCATTACCCGATGCCATTACCACAAGCCTCATAAAATCACACCGCCTTCTCCCTCCACAATCTCTCCAATCACAAAAGCTGTCTCTCCCACTTCTTTAAGCCTTTTTAGAGCTTTCTCCACTTCTTCTTTATCAATTATGACTACCATTCCAATACCCATATTGAAAGTCCTGTACATCTCTTTCTCTTCTATTTCTCCAAGCCTTTTTATCATGTCAAAGATAATCGGCACTTCCCAGCTCCCTTTGTATATTCTTGCAGAAACGCCTTTTCTCAAAATTCTAGGAATATTTTCAATAAAGCCCCCTCCTGTTATATGAGCCATTCCTTTTATTTTTAATCCTTTCAAAACTTCCACAGATTTTACATATATTTTAGTGGGTGTCAAAAGAACTTCTCCTAAGGTTTTGCCTATATCTGGCACGTAATCTTCTATAGAAAAATTGTTTTTTTCAAAAAATACTTTTCTTACAAGAGAATAGCCATTGCTGTGAAGTCCAGAGGAAGAAAGCCCTATTACTACATCTCCAATCACCATAGAAGAAGTGTCAATTATTTCTTCTTTTTCCACTATCCCCACGCAAAACCCTGCTAGGTCATACTCCCCTTCTTTATAAAAACCAGGAAGTTCAGCAGTTTCACCTCCAATTAAAGCACACCCAGCAATTTCACACCCTTCTGCTACTCCTTTAATGACCTGTATCGCTTTTTTGCTTTCTAACTTTCCAGTAGCAAAATAATCTAGAAAAAAGAGGGGCTTTGCTCCCACTACAATCACGTCATTTACACACATAGCCACCAAGTCTATCCCTACAGTATCGTGCTTATCCATCATAAAGGCTATTTTAAGTTTCGTTCCAACTCCATCTGTACTAGACACAAGCACTGGATTTTTATAATTCTTTATCTCATAAAGAGCTGCAAAACCCCCAATTCCCTCTAAAACACCTTCTTTTATTGTCTTTTCTGCAAAAGGCTTTATCATTTTTACAAACTTGTTTCCCTCATCTATATTTACCCCTGCGTCTTTATATTTCATAATTATACACCCGCTATTTTAATTTTCCAAAAGATAATTTTCGCTAAGGCACCGCACACATAAGTGAAATTCCCACTTTTTAAACCCTTCAACTTTTCAGTTTAAACCTGCTGGACCCTTCTCAGAATTTCTAAATATGCCTCTTCCACTTGACCCAAATCCCTTCTAAACCTGTCTTTATCAAGTTTTTCCATAGTGTTTTTATCCCAGAACCTGCAGGTATCTGGCGAAATCTCATCTGCCAACAATATCCCTTCTTGATTTTTTCCAAATTCTAACTTAAAATCTACTAGGATTATATCTTTAGATAGAAAATACTCTGACAGAATTTCGTTCACCTTAAAAGCTCTCTCTTTTATAAGGTCAATTTCATCTCTTGTAGCAAGTTCTAAAGCCCTGATGTGGTATTCGTTTATCATAGGGTCTCCAAGTTCGTCGTTTTTATAACAAAATTCTAGAACGGGCTCCTTAAATTTTATTCCTTCCTGAAGCCCTAATCTTTTGCAAATACTACCTGCGGCATAATTTCTGATGATAACTTCCAGAGGAAAAATTGTAACTTTTTTGACAAGCATCTCTCTGTCCTTCAGCATTTTCACATAGTGAGTAGGAATCCCTCTTTTTTCTAAAAATTCAAACAAAATTGAGGAAACTTTATTATTGACGACTCCTTTTTCTTCAATTACCCCCTTTTTTAATCCATTAAAAGCAGTGGCATCGTCTTTGTACTCTATGATGTAGTAATCTTCTTTATCCGTCTTATAAACTTTTTTAGCTTTACCCTCATAAAGCAATTCTTTCTTTTCCATACGGCTTACCTCCAATTTTAATTATTTAACACTTCTTCCGCCATTTTCTCCCTGTAATTAGCAAGTTTTTCTTTTAGATGGGGATACTTCAAAGAGAGAATATGACAGGCTAAAAGAGCAGCATTCTCAGCTCCATCTATAGCGACAGTGGCCACTGGAATTCCTTTTGGCATCTGTACAATTGAAAGGAGAGAATCAAGTCCGTCTAGAGTGGAAGACTTGATGGGAAGCCCAATGACAGGAAGTAAAGTGTAAGAAGCAATGACCCCTGGGAGATGAGCAGCTTTTCCTGCCGCCGCTATTATAAGGTCGTAATATTTCTCTGCTTCTACTGCAAATTCCTGCGTCTTAAAAGGAGTTCGATGGGCAGATAGAACTTTTACATCATAGGAAATTTCAAATTCATCTAAAATATCTGTGCACCTTTCAATTACAGGGAGGTCAGACTTGCTACCCACTACCACAGCAATTTTTGGCATTTTCAGTAAAAACCCCCTATTTTAAATTTTGATGAATAAGAGGGGAAAACCCCTCTTATCTCAAAACAAAATTTATTGTAAAGGCAGCAGCAATTACATACATCATCCAGTGTATCTCTTTAGCTCTGCCTGATAATAGTTTAACCAATGTGTAAGAAATAAACCCCAAGCCCAATTTATACCACTTGTGGTAGTTAGAATTGATATTATGAGAGCTCCTCTGACACCTCTAGATATCAGAACAGCTGCCAGTATAAGTCCAAAAATAGAAAGGAGAGTCTCGGGCTTTAAAATATGCCCAAAAGCTACCAAAGTAGCGTCAGATTTTACAACTATCCCTGCATTTATAAGTCCTATAAAAGCTATGAAAAGTCCTATTCCGACAGGAATAGCCGACCTCAGTGAAGGAGGAACAGCTTCTATTATCCAGCTTCTTATCTTAGTGACAGTGAGAACCAAAAAGACTACTCCTGAAAAAAACACGGCTCCTAACGCTACAGTCCAGTGCAGTCCAAACTGCTTAACTACTGTATAGGTAAAAAAAGCATTTAATCCCATACCCGGCGCAACAGCAATAGGATAATTTGCTAGAAGAGCCATAAGAGTCGTAGCAATTGCCGAAGACCATATAGTGGCAGCAATAGCAGCCTCTTTTGGAATTCCGGCTTCGCTTAAAATCTGTGGGTTTACAAATATTATATAAGCCAGAGTGATAAAAGTAGTAGCACCTGCTAAAACTTCTGTCTTAAAATCTGTGTTTCTCTCTCTTAATTTAAATAATCTTTCAATTAGTCCGTTTTGCAAATTTGTTTTGTCTTTCATTAGTTTTCCTCCTTTTTTAATTTCTAGAAAAAATTAAGCCCGGTAAGAATAGAGTGAAACCTATCCTCCCGGGCTTTTATCCCTTAGGTGTGGTATATGGAAACCCATATACCTGTACCGCTCGGACCGAACGCCTGTTGCCAGGCTGGAACCCTAGGTACACTTTCACTCATAGTCGAACAATTTACGGTTGTTCGGTAGAGACTCCCGAGCCATATTCTCGGGATTATATGAGTGCTTCTTATTAAATTTTCTAAATATATCTTAGCAACTATTTCACAAAAAGTCAATAGATATTACGAATTTTTTTAAAGAAATTTCTTTTAATGTTCGTTTTTATTCCCACTCTATAGTGGCAGGAGGCTTTGAAGTTATATCGTATAAAACCCTGTTAACTCCCGGCACTTCATTCGTAATGCTGGTAGAGATGCTTTCCAAAATTTCATAAGGCAGTTTTGTCCAATCAGCCGTCATACCGTCCACACTATCTACAACCCTCAAAATTATAGCATAACCGTATGTCCTCTCGTCCCCCATTACTCCCACACTCTTTATTCCAGGCAAAATAGCAAACGACTGCCACACCTTATTGTACCATCCAAATCTTTTCATCTCTCTCTGAACTATGCTGTCAGCCAGCCTTAAAATTTCTAATTTTTCTTCTGTAACTTCTCCTACAATTCTCACAGCCAGTCCGGGGCCAGGGAAAGGCTGTCTATACAATATCTCATCGGGAATCCCTAATTCCTTACCTACTTGTCTGACCTCATCCTTAAAAAGCATTCTCAAAGGCTCAATCAGCTCAAATCCAATATCTTCAGGAAGTCCGCCGACATTGTGATGACTTTTTATGGTAGATGAAATCCCATGCCCGCTTTCAATCACATCAGGATATAAAGTCCCCTGAACCAAAAACTTTACATCGCCAATCTTCATGGCTTCTTCTTTAAAAACTTCTATGAAAACATTTCCAATGATCTTCCTCTTCTCCTCCGGGTCAGTAACTCCTTTAAGCCTCGAGAGAAATCTGTCTTTTGCGTCAACTCTTATTATATTCATATCGTAATTCTTTCTGAAAGTTTCAATTACCATATCCCCTTCGTTTGTCCGCAAAAGCCCAGTATCTACAAATATGCACACTAGCTGATCGTGTATAGCTCTATCTACAAGGACTGCTGCAACAGCTGAATCTACACCGCCCGATAGAGCGCATACAGCCTTGTGATTACCTACTTTAGCTCTCACTTCTTTTACAGTCTGTTCAATCAAAGAATCCATCGTCCAATCAGCGGAGCAATCGCACACTTCAAACAGGAAATTTCTTATTATCTCTGTGCCCCTGTGAGTATGGGAAACTTCGGGATGGAATTGAACACCGTAGAGGTTTTTTTCTACATTGGCAATAGCTGCAATAGGACAGTTTTCAGTAGAAGCCACAACTTTAAAATCTGGAGGTGGGAGTTCAATCTGGTCAGTATGGCTCATCCACACAATGGTATCTCTCTCTATCCCTTTAAAAAGCGGAATTGTGTTGTTTATCACAACCTCTGTCTTTCCGTACTCTTTCACGGGAGCAGGCGCAACTCTTCCCCCTAGAAGCTCAGTCATAAGCTGAGCCCCATAACATATCCCTAAAACAGGGTATCCCAATTCAAAAATTTCTTTATCACACTTAGGAGCATTTTTCACATAAACGCTTGCAGGTCCGCCCGAAAGCACAATTCCCTTCGGATCTATCTTTTTTATTTCTTCAGGAGAAATATCGTAAGGCACAATCTCGCAATACACATTAGCTTCTCTTATTCTCCTGGCAATTAACTGAGTGTACTGGCCACCAAAGTCCAAAATCAAAATGGTTTCGCGCTTAATCCCCATCAAAATCCTCCTCTTATCTCAAATTATAATTAGGAGCTTCTTTCGTAATAATTATATCATGAGGGTGACTTTCAATTAACCCTGCCTGCGTTATTCTTACAAATTTAGTTTTAGTCCTCAACTCCTCAATGTTTTTGACTCCACAATATCCCATTCCTGCTCTAAGACCGCCAATTAATTGATAAACAGTCTCTCTCAAAGGCCCTCTGTAGGGTACCCTTCCCTCTACTCCTTCTGGCACCAGTTTCACTGCTTCTTCCTGGAAATATCTATCTGAGCTTCCCTCTTTCATAGCCCCTAATGAGCCCATTCCGCGGTATACCTTATAGCTTCTGCCCTGGTATATTTCTATCTCGCCAGGGCTTTCCTCTGTTCCAGCAAACAAGCTACCTATCATCACAACAGAAGCTCCTGCCGCAATGGCTTTTACAATGTCTCCTGAATACTTTATGCCTCCATCCGCAATTACAGGAATTCCGTATTTGTCGGCTTCTTTAGCGCATTCGTAAATGGCAGTTATCTGAGGAACCCCTACGCCAGCCACCACTCTCGTAGTGCATATCGAACCAGGTCCAATTCCAACCTTTACGGCGTCTGCTCCTCTCTCAATTAAATCTCTAGTGGCTTCCGCAGTAGCAACATTTCCTGCAATAAGCTGTACATCTGGGTACTTCTCTTTTATTTTTGCTACAGCATCTAAAACTCTTGTAGAATGGCCATGAGCAGTATCTACCACAATTGCATCTACTCCTGCTTCTATCAGCGCTTTAACCCTGTCCATCATGTCTTTTCCGACACCAACAGCTGCGGCTACCAGAAGCCTTCCTTTTTCATCCTTTGCTGCGTTCGGAAACTCTACAGCTTTTTCTATGTCTTTGATGGTGATAAGCCCCTTTAGTACGTTATTTTCATCTACTAAAGGCAGTTTCTCTATTTTGTGTTTTTTCAAAATCTGCTTAGCTTCTTCTAGTGTCGTTCCCGGAGGCGCTGTTACTAGATTTTCTTTTGTCATTACTTCTCTTATGGGCTTGTCTAGATCGTCTTCAAACCTTATATCCCTATTTGTGATTATTCCTACCAGTTTGGAATCTACTGTGATTGGAACCCCAGAAATTTTATACCGTGCCATTAACTCTGCCGCATCTCTTATGGTGTGGTCAGGAGAAAGAGAGAAAGGGTCTGTAATTACCCCGTGTTCCGACCTTTTGACCTTATCTACCTCCATTGCCTGCCTCTCAATGGACATGTTCTTGTGAATTACTCCTATTCCGCCTTCCCTAGCTATAGCTATAGCTAGCCGTGCTTCTGTCACCGTGTCCATGCCGGCGCTCATTAAAGGAATGTTTAAAGTAATCTTCTTTGTCAGCCGAGTCTTTAGGTCCACATCCTTAGGCAAAACGTCGGATTTGGCAGGAATTAGAAGCACATCGTCAAAGGTCAGACCTTCCTTTACAAACTTATCCTCCATACTTCCATCTCCTTTGCATTTTATTATAACACACCTCATAGACAAAGTCTTTGTTAAATAATTAGAAGGCTTCAAAAATTTATAGCTTCAAAGCGTAAGAAAAAACCTGAAGAAAAACTCATTCAGGCTCCTGTCTTATTTTCCCCTTCCTCTCGACAATTTTATTATTCAATATATCAAATTTGAATTTTTTCGTCAATAGTGACAGTGGTACTGTCCGTGTCAAGATTTTGTAGGTAAAATTTTTTAAAAACTTTTTGTGACCACCCTCACCGCTAATAAGTTATAGTGCTTGATTAATAATTTGTATATATTCCTATTTATGTTAAATTACTGCTTTGATAGAAAGCAACATACCTTTTATCCTCTTCCCTTCCCAATGCTAAATAATAGAATTGTTCCTACTTACTCAAATACCTACTGCTAAACCATTCACTCGTGTTAATTCTTTTAAAACGTATTTTATCCATGACTTGCTCGCAAATGGACCTTCTAGTATCGGTAATGAAACTCTTAACCATTCTCCTACGTCTTCTTCCGTCTACTTTTTTCTGCACCGGTAAGGTCTTTTTTTCTATATTCATACCTCATTTTCCTGCTTCGTTACCTACTGAAATTTTACACTATCCCGTAATATGAGTACAAAGTTTTATAGAAAAAATGACAATTGCTTTTGTAGACTAAAAGATATGATAGAATTATGGTATAATCCAAAAAGCTTTGAGAACATGTGGAGGGTAAAAAATGAATAATATCCTTATAAAAAGAGGAAAACTTGAATATGCAAAAGATTTTTCTGAACTTATTTTCCTTTCCGCTCCTTTTTTCTTCCCTTATCTTTTTGGACCTAAAGTAAAAGAGCTAATGGAAAATTTATTTAAACAACCTAAAAATTTTTTCAGTTTTGAGCATTCAATCTTTGTCGAAATAGATAACAAAATAGCAGGAATGGTTTTAGGATATAGTTTTGAACAAAAGATAGAAGAAGAACTAAATACTGGTATACTTCTTGCTAAATATTTAAAAGGGGACTTTCTTAGAAAACTTCCTTACTTATTTAAAGCTGAGAGTATATTAGGGAAAATCACAAAAGAAGAATATTACCTGAGCAATATTGCAGTATATTCTGAGTTTAGAGGTCTTGGATTAGGAAGTAAACTGTTAGAGGAAATAGAGCAAGAGGCGAGAAAACTAAAGTGCAAAAGGATAGTGTTGGATGTGGAGATAGAAAATGAAAAGGCGATTAAATTGTATGAAAAATTAGGTTATAAGATAATAGAGAGATCACCTCTTTTTAAAAGTAGGGATAAAAGTTTTCAATTCTTTAAAATGCAAAAAGAGTTGTGAATTCTCTTACTTCTTCTTCCTTATCACAGGTGATTATTATCACAAGGTTATTACTGATTTTTAGCTTTGCAATAAAAATAAGGACTCTAACTTTTGCTGCTAGAATCCTTATGTTATCATTTTATGTTGTCATTTTTAAATATACAAGTTTTAAAATGGTGCGCCCGAGAGGACTCGAACCTCCGGCACGCAGTTTAGGAAACTGCTGCTCTATCCTTCTGAGCTACGGGCGCACATTTTGTACAAATTCATTTTATCAGACAATATAAAATCTGTCAAGGGCAGAAAATCAAAAAAGGCTGAGGAAGCCTCAGCCCTTACATCATGTCCATTCCTGCCCCGTGAATATTGCTTTTTTCTTTCTCCGGCACATCTACCACTATAGCCTCTGTTGTGAGTATCATTGAAGCAATTGAAGCAGCGTTTTGAAGTGCTGTCCTTGTAACTTTTGTCGGGTCTATGATACCTCTCTTGATCATATCTGTAAATTCTTCTCTGTATGCATCGTATCCGAAGTTCGGATCTTTAGCAGCTTTAATCTTTTCTACGATTATTGAACCATCAACTCCTGCGTTTTCAGCAATCTGTCTTACAGGTGCTTCTAAAGCTTTCAATACTATCTTGGCCCCTGTCTTGAAGTCTCCTTCTAATGAGTCAACTACTTTCTGCACATCTTCTATTACGTTAAGAAGTGCTACTCCACCACCAGGCACTATACCTTCTTCTACTGCTGCTTTTGTAGCTGCTAATGCATCTTCAATCCTGTGTTTCTTCTCTTTGAGCTCTGTCTCTGTTGCAGCACCTACTTGGATAACTGCTACGCCGCCAGCTAGTTTAGCAAGTCTCTCCTGTAATTTCTCTCTATCGTAATCTGAAGTAGTCTCTTCAATTTGAGCCTTTATCTGGTTAATTCTCTTCTTGATATCTTCTGGATTACCTGCTCCACCTACAATTGTCGTATGTTCTTTTGTGACTTTTACCTGTCTTGCACGGCCTAACATATCTAATGTCACATCTTTTAAGTCATAACCCAACTCTTCAGAAATTACTTGCCCACCTGTCAAGATAGCAATATCCTGGAGCATTTCCTTTCTTCTGTCGCCAAATCCAGGAGCTTTTACAGCCACGCAGGAGAATGTACCTCTTAACTTGTTAACTACTAATGTTGCCAAAGCTTCTCCTTCCACATCATCAGCGATGATGAGAAGTTTCTTTCCGTGCTGTACTATTTGCTCTAGCAATGGCAATAAGTCTTGCACACTAGAGAGTTTTTTATCTGTGATGAGTATTACAGGCTCTTCAAGTACTGCTTCCATCTTTTCTGCATCTGTTACCATGTAAGGTGAGATGTAACCTCTGTCAAACTGCATACCTTCTACAACTTCAAGAGTTGTACCAATAGTCTTTGACTCTTCAACTGTAATGACACCATCTTTACCAACTTTCTCCATTGCTTCTGCAATGAGCTGTCCAATTTCCTCATCAGCGGCTGAAATAGCAGCTACATGTGCAATTGACTCTTTATTATCAATAGGCTTAGAAATCCTTCTTAAACCCTCGACTGCGGCTTCCACAGCCTTTGCCATACCTCTTCTTAAGAGCATTGGATTGGCACCCGCAGCAAGGTTTTTAAGCCCTTCCAGAACCATTACTTGGGCTAGAAGGGTTGCTGTAGTCGTACCATCACCCGCTACATCATTTGTCTTCGTTGCAGCTTCCTTCAAAAGCTGAGCACCTTGATTCTCAAATGGGTCTTCTAATTCAATTTCTCTTGCAATTGTAACACCGTCATTGGTAACAGTAGGAGTTCCATATTTCTTGTCAAGTACTACATTCCTTCCTCTTGGACCCAGTGTTACCTTCACAGTATTAGCAACAGCATTAACTCCTCTTTCTAAAGCCTTGCGCGCTTCCTCACCGTATTTGATCTGTTTTGCCATTTTCACTACCTCCTTATTCGATTATTGCTAGAATATCGCTCTCTCTCAAAAGCAAATACTCTTCACCATCTAATTTAACTTCTGTCCCAGCGTACTTGGAGAAAATCACTTTATCGCCGACCTTGACTTCTGGCTCTACTCTTTTCCCATCTATGTATTGACCTGGTCCTACTGCCACAACTTCTCCTTGTTGCGGTTTCTCCTTAGCTGTGCCCGGCAGAATCACTCCGCCTTTTGTGACTTCTTCAGCCTGAATAACCTTAACTACTACTCTGTCTCCGAGTGGCTTTAATTTCATACTCTTTATCCCTCCTCCTTCCTTTGTTAGCACTCAACTTCTATGAGTGCTAATTCCAATCTCTATATTAATTTAAGTGGTAAAACATATCAAACCTGATTATAGCCCATTTTGGGCTGTTTTGTTTGATTATTTATGATTTTTCCCAGATTATTATGTTTTTATGCCATTATTTATCGTTTTAGACTGTGTTTCTTTATTTTGTATTTTTTAATAAAAAATACAGGGAATAATTATTCCCCTTCTTTATTATCTTCCAAATTTTTTAATTTATGATGTTTTAAGTAATTTATCATGTTGTACATGTACTGCTGCTGCTCCTTTGTGAGCATGGACTTTAAGTTATCTATGACAGCTTTTTGCTGTTCTGACAGCCCTTCTAATGCCTTTTCTTCTTCTGTTTCTCCCTCCTCTTCTACTTTTTCTTCATCAGGTTTGCCCTTAATTTCTTCCTCTCCCTCTAAGTTTTCTACTTCTTCCTTTACTTTCTCTTCTTCTACTTCGCTTTCAAAATCTTTCTTCTCTTCTCCTCTTGTCTGGCCTTTAACTTCTTTTATGTTATTCATAAGCCCTTCAGCTTTATTAATAACTTCTAGTAATTTTATATTTCTTGCCAATTTATCTGTTTCTTCCACTTTTTCTTCAGGAATCAATGGCCTTATGGCTTCATAAATTTCCACAAGCTTGCCAAACACGTTGGCTTTCTTCTCCTCTTTTGAAAATTTCTCTATCTTCTCCTGGAGATTTTTCAATGCTTCGTGAAATTTCAGAAATTTATCCACTATAGCCTGTTTATCTTCAGATATGTAGGGTTTAACAGCCTTTAAAATCCCTATCTTATCAGGCTCTTTTTCCTCTTCTGCCTTGACTTCTTCTTCAGATAATGAAAAAAGTTCTTTTTGAATTTCAACTATTTCAGCCATTTTTGTAAACATCTCTACATAGTACTGGTCCCTTTTATTAAGGTAAGGTTTTACACTTTTCATAAGTTCTTTTCCTTTTGTTATAACTTCATAAAAGTCGGTTTTCTTTTCTTCTGGAGTCTCAACCTGTGCCTTTCCCTTGTCTTTTTCTTTATCTGTTTCTTTTTGTCCTTCCTCTTCTGTTTCCATTAGCTGGTATTTAACAAAAGCTAAAATTAAGAGTTCTATTGCAATTATTTTAAGCAAGACCTCTCTTTGCAAGGCAGATTCCCCCTAGTTTTAATCTGCTAATTAAATATATGTAAGGGGGCTAGTCTATTATTATAGACTGCCCCTTTTTTCTAATTCTTTTCGAAGACGATTATCCCTGGCACAAAGAGGAGTATCCAGCAAGAGACCACAAAAATTTTTTAACTTTTTTCCTCGGTTTTTCCTGTTGCAGAAGCACTAACAGGAGGAAAAAGAACAGCAGGCTTTCAATCTCAAATTTTACATCTAGCAAGATAGTGAGAATTATGAAGAAGAATAAAAGAGTATCTCCCGACAAAGTCATTTAAATCCACTCCACTCATTTTAAGTAAAGGGCTCTATCGGAAGGATAGAGCCCTTTGGTTTATTTCACTTCGTTAAAGAACCAACCCCAGCCGCCATCCATTATTATTACCAGCAGTATGAAGAAAAGCAACAATGTCTCTAAGGACCAATTTATATTAAACCATCCTCCGTTAAGTCCTAAGACAAGTATTAAGAAGAAAAACAGCAAATTGGTTTGGCCAAAAAGTGAACTTGTTCCTGCCATACTAATCCTCCTTTAACCCAATTTTATTCTGGTTAAGCTTTTGGCTCTTCTACAATGATGCCTGGTACAAACAAGAAGATCAAGAGAATTATTATTATAATCCAAAACCAACAGCCAAATCCAGCTCCGCTCTTATCTACTGGCATGAGTTTTCCTCCTTTCGAGTTTTGGCTTTTTATCTACAGGTCTTTTCAAGACCTACTACATAATATGAAGCAACTTTTTAAGGTGACACTTTTTAAGGTGACACTTTTTAAAAAATTCCACTAGCAAATTTTTGTGTCTCTCATATTGTGGTAGTAGCGAGAAAGGAGGTATAGATGTGAATATAATCCCTTTATTTGCCTTCTCAAAAATCGCAAAGGAAATCTATACTTTGCAAAAAATTGATAAAAGGCTTTTAAACAAAGCTTCTTACTTGAGGAGTGAATGTGTACCTGCAATTTTATATTCAAATCTTCCTTATGAAACCTTAAAGTCTAAAATAGAAAAATTTGGCGGGAGCATTAAGTTTGAGCTTCCCATAATAAAAGGATGGTCAGTAAATTTGCCCTGCGATAAGCTAAAGCATTTTGCTTCCATTAAAGGAATCCACTTTATAGCAGAAGACTCTCTCGTAAAACTACAGCTTCACATAGCTACTCAGGAAATCGCATCCAGAAAAGCAAATGACCTAGGATATACCGGAAAGGGAATAACTATAGCTTTTTTAGACACAGGCATATATCCACACCCTGATTTTACAAAGCCTAAAAACCGCATAATCGCTTTTTATGACGTAGTAAATGGGAAAAAGCAGCCCTATGACGACAACGGTCACGGAACTCACGTGGCAGGAGATGCAGCAGGAAACGGATATGCTTCCAATGGAAAATACAAAGGAGTTGCCCCTGAAGCAAATATAGTGGCAGTAAAAGTGCTGGACTCCTACGGAAGAGGCAGTTCCTCAGACATTCTGGCAGGAATGCAATGGGTTTTGGACAACAAGGAGAAATACAACATACGAATCGTCTCCCTTTCAATAGGAGAAACTCCTGCTCTTCCAACTTTCTTGGACCCTCTGGTGAGAGGGGTAGATACTTTGTGGAAAAATGGAATAGTTGTAGTAGTTGCCGCAGGAAATTCAGGTCCTAATTACAATTCCATAACTTCTCCGGGAACAAGTAGAAATGCTATAACGGTAGGAGCAGTGGACGATAAAAGGACTCCAGATATAGAAGACGACGAAGTAGCCAAATTCTCAGGAAGAGGAGGACCTTATCTTTACAAACCAGATGTAGTAGCCCCAGGAGTGAAAATAGTCTCTACAGCTTCTGGAAATGTGCCTTTTGGAGCAGATGAGATAATGATAAACAAACCTTACAGGAGCGCCACAGGTACTTCAATGGCAACTCCAATGGTAGCAGGAGCAGTAGCATTGCTTTTAGAGAAAAATCCACGTCTGACAAATGTAGAAATAAAAAATATATTAAAGAACACAGCCACAAAAATTAACGAAGCAGGCCTTTGGACACAAGGAAGTGGAATGATAAATATAGAAGAGGCTTTAAAAAAAGTTTAAGGAGGGTGTTCCCTCCTTATCTTATAAGGTTAAGAATTAGCTGATAAAATATAGGTATAAAAATAGAAGGCAGTAAATTTGCAACTTTTATACTTTTAATCTCCAGCATATTCAAAGATATAGCGAATATCAAGATTCCTCCTACAGCGGTCATGTCATCAATTACTGGCTTTATTAAAAGCTCTTGTAAAAAGGAAGCCCCAACTGTAATAGAACCTTGGTATAAAAAAACAGAAATGGCGGAAAAAATTACTCCAACACCAAAAGTAGAAGCAAAAATTATAGAGGATATACCATCTAACACAGATTTAGCAAAAAGTATGCTGTGGTCTCCTGATAGCCCTTCTTTTAAGGAACCAACTATAGCCATTGCCCCTACACAGTACACCAAACTCGCCGTAACAAATCCCTTGCTTATAGTAGAACCGTTGTCTTTACTCAATTTCCTTTGAAGAGTATCGCCTAACCTATTGAGATATCCTTCTATGTCAAGAGCCTCTCCTATCACTCCCCCTATCACTAAACTCATAATAACCAACATAAGGTTATTAAACTGAAGACCACTGGAAATTCCTATAATTGCCACACTTAAAGCCACACCCTGCATAACTATATTTTTAAACCTATCTGGAATCCCTACCTTAAGAAGAGTTCCAATCGTCCCTCCGACGATTATCGCAATTGAATTTACGATTGTTCCCAGCATTTACTTCTTCCTTTCCCCAAATATTTTCTTCCCCATCTCTCTCCCATAGTAGAACAAATACTGTTGAGCAAAACCAGAGAGGTCTCCAAATTTGTCAATAGCAAAAAGCTGAATTTCTACAGGGGTACCCTCCCTTTTCAGGTAAAGATGCTCAACTATTCTCTTTATCCAGACATCAGTGGGGAAAGTATCATAACGACCGATAGAGTACAAAATCACGCAATCAGCTACTTTAGGACCTACTCCATTTATAGTCATGAGAATATCCCTTATTTCACTGGTGCTGTATTCATGCAATTTTAAAAGGTTGATCTCACCTGAAAAGACTTTGGAAGCAGCATCAAAAATGTACTTTGCCCTAAAACCGCATCTTGTCTTTGCAATAGTTTCTACATCGTACATCACAAGCTCTTCAGGCTTTGGAAAAGTATAATAAATTTTGCCTTTATACTCTATTGGATTTCCAAAACTAGTCGCCAAATTTTCTATTACCTTTTTTATTTGGGGGATTCTGTTGTTTTGGGAAACTATGAAAGAAACCAATGTCTCCCACGTATCTTGTCTTAAAATCCTAATCCCTTGCCCAAATTTAATCGCTTCTTTGAGAACAGGGTCCTTTGACAGACTTTCCTTTATTTGTCCGTAATCTCTGCCTAAGTCAAAATAATCGAACCATATATCGTAAAAATCGGTCAAATTGGTATTGTCAATGATTAGCGTGTCCCCTTCCAACTTCACATTTACAACTCTGTCATACGCTACCCCCGTATAACTTCCATCGTCTTCCTCATTCCATCTAAAGCACTGGCCACTTTCAAAAGTCTCTTTGAGATTAAAATCTGCAATCCCCCTTACAATCACCTTTGTCCCCTTTTCTTCCACACTATATCTCATTCTCCTCACCCACATGAGTTTATATTCACTTACTACCTATCATATTTCTCCGTCCTGTTATTTATTATTATATAATTTTTTTGGTACAAAAAAAAGCCGAAAACCGGCTTTTTTTTGTTTAATACCATCCCTTTGCTTTCATAGCTTCTGCAACCCTCTTGACAGACAGCATGTAAGCGGCAGTCCTCAAATTCACATTGTACTGGCGGCTTATCTCGTACACATTGTTGAATGCCTCTACCATTATCTTCTCTTCTCTTTTTAAAATTTCCTCTTCTGTCCAGTAAAAGCCATACAGATTTTGCACCCATTCAAAATATGAAACTGTTACCCCTCCCGCATTTGCAAGTATATCTGGAATTACCACTACTCCTTTCCTGTCCAAAATTTCGTCGGCTTCAGGAGTAGTAGGTCCGTTTGCACCTTCTGCTACTATCTTAGCCTTAATTTTATCTGCATTTTGACTTGTTATGACATTTTCTAATGCAGCAGGAACAAATATGTCGACATCTAAAGTAAATATCTCTTCTTTTGGAAGTTCTTCAGTGTCAGCGAATCCAGCTATATTCCCTGTTTTTTCTCTATATTCCATCAATTTTTCCACATCTATCCCTTTCTCACTATAAATACAAGTCCTGCTATTAGAAATAGCCACAATTTTTGCTCCATATTGCTGTAAAATCAAAGCAGTATAACTGCCTACATTTCCAAAGCCCTGAACTGCAACTTTAGCCCCTTTTAATTCTAATCCCATTTTCTTAGCTAATTCCCTTACAGTTATAGCTACTCCTAAACCTGTTGCTGCAACTCTTCCTTTTGAACCTCCTACACTTAAGGGTTTACCAGTAATTACGCCGGGATTATCTTTTCTAGATATTTTATTGTACTCATCCAACATCCATCCCATAATCTGACTGTTTGTATTGACATCTGGTGCGGGGATATCCTTATCGGGACCTATTTCATCATAAATAGCATCAATAAACGCTCTTGATAACCTTTCTAATTCTTCCTTAGAAAGCTCTTTTGGATTTACCGCAACTCCTCCTTTCCCTCCGCCATAAGGTATTCCTACAACAGCGCATTTAAAAGTCATCCACATAGCTAAAGCTTTAACCTCATCAGCATTGACATTAGGGTGAAACCTTATTCCTCCTTTTGTAGGGCCAATAGCATTATTGTGTTGAACTCTAAAGCCTGTAAATACTCTGACACTTCCATCATCCATCTTAACAGGAATAGAAACTTCTATAACTTTTTGAGGTTTACTTAAAATCTCGTATACAACAGGGTCAACTCCCAGCCTGTCACAAGCCATTTTAAGCTGTTGCTTTGCAATTTCAAACGGATTCAACGTCTTTTCTTGCATATTTATACTCCCTCCACTGAATAATTTTAATATGGATTTTAACACAATTTTTTTTACTGCGAAAGTCTTTTTATTGTAATGTTTCTATTTTTTTTAAAAAAAATTATGCCCATTAAAGGGCATAATTTACTTTCTTTTACATTTCATATACACTATTTTCAAAATAAGTAAAATGCTGTGCAAAGTTTACTGCATATTTATGCATTATTTTGATAAATTAAACTTAAATAGCATAAAATTGGATTTTCATTTTTTATTTCTCAAATATTCATCTATCGCTTTTGCAGCTTTTTTCCCTGCTCCCATTGCTAAAATCACGGTTGCAGCTCCAGTGACGGCATCTCCTCCGGCAAATACACCTGGCCTTGAGGTCCTGCCATCCTCGTCTGTTATTATTCCACCCCATTTTTGAACTTGAATATCCTTTGTAGTAGAGGGTATAAGCCTGTTAGGACTAGTTCCTAATGCCATGATCACTGTATCTACTTCCATTGTAAATTCTGAACCAGGTATCTCTATAGGCCTTCTTCTCCCTGAACTGTCTGGCTCTCCTAACTTCATTCTTATTACATCCATGCTCTTGACCCAGCCGTCTTCTGTTCCGTTTATTCGTATTGGATTTGCCAAAAATTCAAACTTTATTCCTTCCTCAATGGCGTGTTCTATTTCCTCAGCCCTTGCTGGCATTTCTTCTTTTGAACGCCTGTATACAACTATAACCTCTTCTACCCCTTCAAGCCTTAAAGCTGAACGGGCAGCGTCCATAGCTACATTCCCTCCACCTATAACTGCAACTCTTTTCCCTACAGCTATAGGCGTATCGTACTCAGGGAATTTATAGGCTTTCATGAGATTTATCCTCGTCAAAAACTCATTGGCTGAATAGACTCCATTTAAGTTCTCTCCAGGAATCCCCATAAACCTCGGAAGGCCCGCTCCCGTGCCAATGAAGACCGCTTCAAACCCTTCTTCCTCCATGAGCTCGTCTATTGTAACTGTCTTTCCTACCACTACGTTTGTCTCTACTTTTGCTCCCAGTTTCTTTAACCTTTCTATTTCAGCTTCCACAATTCTTTTTGGCAATCTAAATTCAGGAATCCCATAAGTTAAAACTCCACCTAAAGCGTGCAATGCCTCAAAAATAGTAACATCGTACCCCATCTTCAAAAGGTCTCCAGCACAGGTAAGCCCTGCAGGACCGCTCCCTATTATGGCGACTTTTTTGTTCTTCTTCTCCGGCTTTACTTCCTCTTCAATGTTATTTTGAAGCGCATAATCAGCTACAAACCTCTCTAGTCTCCCAATTGCAATCGGCTTGCCTACTCTATTCAAAATGCAGTTCTTCTCACACTGCTCTTCCTGTGGACAAACTCTTCCACAAACGGCTGGAAGACTGTTAGTGCTGGTTATTATCTTGTACGCTTCTTCAAATTTTCTTTCAGTTATAGCTTTTATAAATTCGGGTATTCTCACATGGACGGGGCACCCGGCCACACAGGTAGGATTTGGACACTGCAAACACCTTGAAGCCTCTAAAATAGCTTCTTCTTCAGTATAACCTAGCGCTACCTCATCAAAATTCTTTATCCTCACTTTCGGGTCCTGTTCTCTCATAGGTACTCTATCCTTAACGGCCATGGTGACCACCTCCATGTTCCTTCTCATACAGCTCTAATGAAAGCTTTTCCTGCTTTTTGAACATATTAAGCCTTGTCATAGCTAAATCAAAATTTACAAGATGACCATCAAAAATTGGACCATCCATGCAGACAAATTTAGTTTCTCCTCCCACTTCAATTCTGCAGGCTCCGCACATTCCTGTCCCGTCCACCATCAGGGGATTCATGCTCACAATAGTAGGTATATTGTATTCTTTAGTCATCTTGCAGACATTTTTCATCATTATCACAGGACCTACAGTAATCACAAAGTCCACTTCTTTGTCATTTTCAAGGACATCTTTCAAAACATCTGTTACAAACCCTTTCTTACCAAGCGTTCCATCATCTGTAGCATAATATACTTTGTCACATACTGCCTCCATTTCTTTCCTAAAAATCACATACTCCTCGTTTCTTCCACCTAAAATTGCTTCTACTCTGTATCCTTCTTGATGAAGCATCTTAAGTTTCGGATAAAGGGCAGGTATTCCAACGCCTCCTCCTACCCCCAAAATTTTCTTTGCCCCTTTAGGAACTTCCATCGTATTGCCCAGAGGTCCTACAAAATCCGCTATATAATCCCCTTCATTTAAAGTACCCAAAAGTTTGGTGGATTTACCAACTTCTTGAAATACAATGGTTACAGTACCTTTTTCTGGGTCGTAATCTGCAATAGTGAGGGGAATTCTTTCTCCTTTTTCGTAAATTCTTAAAATTACAAATTGCCCAGGTTTTGCACTTTTTGCAACTCTAGGCGCCTCAATATCCATGAGCTTAACAGCAGGATTTAATACTTCCTTTCTCACAATTCTGTACATCCTCAACACCCTTTTCCTCATTTATTTTTAGTGACGTATAGGCTTTTGACGTAAATATTTATCCGAAGGACATTTAAAGCCGTCATGCGCTCCACTTGTCTTTTAATGTTCTCCATAGCCTGCATCAAAGGAGCTACAAGATTAAAACCGTACCTCATAGTAACTTCAACGTTTAAAATTATTCCTTCCTCTCTCTTCTCCGTCACTACCTTATTCACTCTGTAGACTTCTTTGAATAAAAGAAGCTCATGGGACACAATTGAATTTATAACCCCCTCTGAAATGGTGTACTTTCCAAGGTAGCTGTAGTTTGGACGCACGATTGTTTTTTCGTAATAGCCGCTTCTTTTTCTCCTAAAAATCCTGAGGGGGTCAAGGAAATACCCTGAAAACTGTTTTTTTACCTCAAAAGTGGGAACAGGGATCACATGCTTCCCCTCTAAAAGCCTTTTTTCGCGAGCAATCTCTATCTGCTTAGGGGGGAGGACATCTTCAATGTATATCCTCACACTGACAGGCGGAAGTGACAGTTTTTCAGCAATTGCATCTACCATCCTGTCAGATGTGCCTATTATTAAAATTTTATCAGGTTTTAATTCTGCAATTGCCTTTTTTACTTCCTCCGCATGCTTTGGATCTGTAAACAGAGCCCTTTTTATGGCGCCAATCTTTGTAGCCTCTTTTTTGGCAGAAATGCCTGCCACAATGCTATTTCCCTTTATCAAAAGCCCGTCATCAATTATGAATCTTATCCCGTATTTTCCTGCAATGAAAGAAGCATGATGACTTTTCCCTGTCCCACTTTCACCTACCAAAGAATAAACCTTCAATGATAAAAACCCCCCGCAAAGTTTAAAATGCCTTTTATAATACAATTATACGTAGTTTCAAAAATTTTTCAACGAATATTTTTGCATACCCCCCTTACCTATCCCCACAGTGTTTATTATATCTCCTCTTTGAAATCAAAGTCAATACCAGCCCTTCCCTTCATCATGCAAATACCATGCCAAAAAATAAAAGTGCCAGCAAATGGCACTTAAATAAAGTTAACTTTATGTAAAAACTCAGGAGAAATGTTGAAATCCACGAGGGAAGGGTGAAAAATTTAAGAAATATTATTTTCTTCTTAAAATTTCTGGAACTTGAGGTTTATAAAACCAGCCAATGCAAGCAGGAGCAACAAGTCCCAGACTTCCTATGAAAGCGAGCACTGTAGCTATTGCTGTCAGAGGTTGAAATCTTTTCATACATTTCACCTCCAAGTGCTTTTCACTTTTAATTATACAATAGATAAACTTTTTTGTGTTAATTTCGGAACGAAAGTGTCATTTTCGGGAACGAAAATGCATTTTTCGCCTAATTTTATCCAAATATTTACTTATATTTACTTTTTTGAATGTATATCCTTCCATGGGTTCAATTTGTTGCCTTGATTTTTTTGTATTTAATTGATTGATATGTATCAAATTACACAAAAATCCATAAAAATTTTAAAAAAAATTTATATACCAATTTTAGCCATTAAATTGTCAGCTAGATTTACCAATCTCTCTCCAAAAGCAGTAGTCATCACGGATTGCAAAAATAAGCCTATAGAAGACGCAAAAAAGGCCCGCTCAGAAAATAAAACAAATACAATAGTCTCTAAAACTAGTATTCCCATAAAAAACTTAATTTTTTTCATCAATAACATTATCCCCAAAACCACAAATATTAATGCTATACCTATTACAAGCTCCAGCAAAGGTAAACTATGGGCATCAACAAATTTTGCCACAAAACTAAAGGGCAAAAAATAAATGCCTGTAAAAGTTACACACCTGCGATATGTAGAACAATGAGCTCCTCCTGTCCCTATTCGCAAAAAGAGGGAAGATATCATTATAACTGCCACATAATATCCAACACCCAACAAAAATCCCACAAAGAAAATTAATATAAACTCAATTAAAACCCCTAAAACTAAACTTAAACCGTATTCTATCTTCGCAAGCTCGATTTCCGACAAATTCTGTCCCTTGAAAACCTTCTGCACTATTCTTTGGGATAGCTTTTCAATACTAATTGCAATCACCCTCCAGAGAAAATTTAGGGATTTCTACAGTTATATCAAAATATCCCTCATCCGTATTAAGATTTATAGTGCCATTGTATTTATCTGTAATATTTTTTACAATGTAAAGCCCCTCTCCTCTTCCCTCTTCTCCTTTTGTAGAAAATCCCTCCTCAAAAAAAGTCCCTGCAGGTATTTTTTGTTCAAAATCGTACTTATTTTTAACCCTGAAAATATAGTCTATTGGATCTTCCTTAATCTCTACTTCAATATACTTATCGTGCTTCATCTCTTCACAAGCCTCTATCGCATTGTCCAGCAAATTCCCCAGTATTGACACCAAATTTAAAACATGCCTTTGACTACATTTGATTTCTGCTGTACATTTAAACTTAACATCTACTCCTTTACTTTTCGCATTGCTGAGTTTAGAATAGAGCAGAATATCAATTTCACTTACACCGGTATTTATATTAAACACATTTTTGTCAATTTCATCAAGATAGGAAGATAGATACTCTTCCACTTCCTCGTATTTTTTTTCTTTTAAAAGCGCTGAAATCACCATCAAGTGATTTTTAATGTCATGATGATTTTTTCTGTATATTCTATTCTGCTCTTCTATGTATCTAAACTTTAAGCTGTTTATTAAGTATTGTCTCTCTTCTTTAAAACGCCTGTAAAGCTCTCTGAGAACAAAAATAGAAAAAAGGTTCAGCACGAATATCAAAACTCCTATTGTCAGCCTAAAAAGTTCCTCACTCTTAGGCTGAAAAATATCTAGACTCCTCATGAAATTATTATTTACCAAAATCACTATTAAGACCATTTGAATTACATAAATCAGCATCGCGCTTTTATAAATATTCTTAAACATCTACATTCCCCGCCATTTAATTTCTATAAATCTCTTTCACCCTTTTCCTAAATTCCTGATATAAATCCTTTGAAAGGTAGGCTTTAAAAGCACAACCTTTAAAAGTAATTTCAAAAGAAGTCCTGTTTTTTTCCTTCAAAGCCTCTACTTTTAAAATATTGACCAGATAAGAGCGATTGGTCCTAAAAAATATATCCCCTGGCAATATCTCTTCCAGTTCTTTTAAAGAATAATCACATTCAATTTTTTCTTCTCCTGTGTAAATTACGCTTCTTTTCTTTTTAGCCTGAACAAAGTAAACCTCTCTGGGATTTATAAGCCTCATATTGTCCTTCACAGGTACTGGAAGGTAATTTTCAATATTTAAAAACCTTTTCTTTATCCTTTCAATAGTTTCTCTTAATCTCTCTTCTTTTAATGGCTTTTCAATATAATCAGATGCGTAAAGCTTTACTGCTTCTTTTATGTACTCTTCAAAAGAAGTAATAAAAATTATCTCCAAAAAAGGCATGGTTTCTCTTACTTTTTTCGCTACCTCAATTCCTGACATGCGGAAAAGTTCGATGTCCAAAATTGCTATTTCCGGTTTAATCTTGTTTAAAGCTTCTAAAGCCTCTTTCCCATCATCAGTAAAGTACTCAACACTTATCCCATCTATCTTTTTAAGAAACTCTATTAACTGCCTCCTGAAAATCTCATCATCCTCTGCGACAACAACTCTGAGCATACCTTTCATCCCCACTGTATTTACTCAACAAAGAGAAAAAGTCTGTATTTGCGGATGAGAATAGAAAACAAAATTGCAACTGCCAGCTGTGGTAAAAAGCAGGCAAAACGAAGCGCATAATTTTGTAACAAAACTGTAGGATCTAGATCAAATAAAAACTGCATTGCATTCACATTGAGATATTCAATGATAAGGTATATGGAAACTGCCAAAGTAACACTCATAATGCTTCTGAATAAATCCATCATTTTAAACAGAAGAAATAAGGTCACCAGCAGTATTACATAAATTATTACATTTACTATGTAACTGGTAACCAGTGGCCTTATAAAATACAGTATAAGTCCTAAACTTAAGCTCATGGCTGTGCCTTTTACTGTGTCAAATTTCACTCCAGCTAAGCCCAGCGCTATGCTTATTATAACCGCTGCCTCTGGAACAGAAAATACGAAAACTTCCCAAAGTGCCAATTTATCCATGCGCTTTCGCCTTTCTAATTTACATAATTTCAAATATAATTGTAATTTTTATTAAAGAAGATGTCAATGAAAATAAAAAAACTGACAAAAAGCCTCCATAGGCCTGTGTCAGTGCTTTTTAAAATCACATGATTCGTGTTTTATTGTAGAGTTCCTCGAACATTTTATTTATTTTTTCAAGTTCACTGGTTGTATTTTCAATAAGTTTATGTAGATTCATATTTGTATTCTTTATCTCTTTCATATTATTATCAATTGTGTAACTTATTTCTTTAAGTTTTGTAAGTATATTCTTTATAGATTCTACAGAGTCTTTGGTAGACATAGATAACTTTCTTATTTCATCTGCAACTATTGCAAACCCTTTACCACTCTCGCCAACTCTCGCAGCTTCTATTGCTGCATTTAAGCCCAATAAATTTGTTTCAGAAGAAATATGTTTAATAAAATCTATAAGCTCATCAGTAGATTGTGCATTATTTTTTGCATATTCTGCAAGTCTTGAGGTTTTCTCGCTTATTTCAGATACTTCTTTTGAAATTGAAAAGATTTCCTGGATCATAGAGTGAATCTGCTGCAAGGAAGCAAACACTTTCTCAGTTATATTTGCTATCTCATCTTGTTTTGCTGTAGATTGAAATATACTTACTCCCCCTGTTATTACTCCATTCTCTATTAGCGGAAACGCTATAGCAATATACGGAACTCCATACACTTCACTTCCTACTCTTTTAACAACACGTTTTCCAGTTTTTATCGCTTCATATATAGCTGTTCCTTCTTTCAAAGGATCGCCTACTTTTATGTTATGATTAATCGTTCTAGCAGGTAGATATAATACGCATTCATTAACATCACATATAGATATTCCTAAATCCTCTGTGGTCATTGTATTAATAAATGGTGCTATTTTTTTAAACGCCTCAATAAGGGTCATTTTATCACCCCATATTATTCACCAAGATAAGCACAGTTAATATATAAAAGCTGAGGCAGCCATAGAGAAACCTACTCCGGAACCTACAAATACAATGAGGTCTCCCTTCTTTATCCTATTATTTTTTACTGCATCATCTAAAGCCATGGGAAGACATGCCGAGCCTGTGTAACCATATTTTTCCATAATAGTAGTTGTCTTTGATCGATCTAATCCCAATGTGTCCATAACTTCTAATATCACTGACTTATTTATCTGAGTAAAGAAAATATGATCAATATCTTTAACTTTATAACCTGCTTTTTCCACAACTTCCTTTACAAGAGGAGGCCACATTTTAAGATTCCTATCTGGGGGAAGGGGTTTTAGAGAAGTCAAAAGCTGATCTTTAGGATTGTCTCTTCTAAACGGATTCTTCGCTCCACCATCATATATACCCAAAAAATCATACTGTGTACCATCACCTATAAATTTAGATGCTAAAAATCCAGCATCTTCTTCTGTTGAAGTAAGTACAACCGCTCCGCCACCATCTGCAAATATAGCAGAAAGTCCTGGTGTATTATAGTCAACAAATTTACTCATGTTATATGCACCAATAACTAAGATTTTATTCAATGAATCATCTGCCATAATCATTTTGGATGCAACTGCAAGTGAACCTGCAAATCCAGCGCAAGAAGCATTTATATCAAAAAATCCAGCATTTATCGCTCCAAGCCTGCCCTGTACAATTGCAGAAGTTGGTGGAGTAATATATTCAGGAGTATCTGTGGCTAAAATTATCAAATCAATATCCTTCGGTGATACATTTGCCATTTCAAGGGCCCTTTTAGCTGCTTCATATGCAAGGTCTGCAGTACTTTCATCCGGTCCAGTTATATATCTTTGCAGTATTCCAACCTTTTTTTCAAAATTTATGCTTATCGGTTCTCCTATTCTTTTTGACAGTTCTTCATTTGTTATCAAATTTTTTGGGTGATAACTTCCTACTCCTATGATTCGCGCTCTTCTCATATATTCATCTCCTCCCCTATTTCTCAATAAAGTCCAGCATAACCTTTAATGTTTGTTCTTCATTATCAATAAACACACTATGAGCCGCATTTTCAATAACTACAACATGGGCATTCTCCCCGATTTCCTTTGCTGTTTCTTCGCTATACTCTTTTTTTACGATTACATCATATTCTCCCCATAATAACAATACAGGCATTGTTAGTTTATCTACTTCTCCTGTGCCCATGACTACACCATTATGAAAATGTGATATATTAAAAATCTGCGTCGCCCACGCACAATCAGGATAATTTCTTACTGTAAAAATATCCTCTATGAGCTCTTTGTAATAGTTTTCTTCAGGCTTTTTATAGTTAAACACAGCAGAATCCCAAATATTTTTCATTATTTCTCTGTTTCCCGATCTCAATGCATAAACTATCGGCAAAACTTGTACTTTATCATTAAACACTTCTTCTTTTGTTTTCCAATATTCACCCGGTATCACTTTACCTTCTTCATCTTTTTTTGTAAATGGTATACCTTTGCAAGATGGTGAACTTACAAGGATCAATTTTTTTACTGCATCAGGGTGGTCAGCCGCTAGTTGCATAGAAATTACTCCGCCCATCGACCACCCTACAAGAATAAACTCTTTGATATTCATTTCTTGTGAAAAAAGCCATATATCTTCAGAAAAATCCCTCATTGTTTCAATAGGCTTGTTATATGAAGAGATTCCTGCTCCTCTTAAATCTACTGCATAAAGTTTAAAATTTTCAGGAAATCTTTGCATAAATTTTTCCCAATATTTTGATGAAACTAAATTACCATGAACAAAAATTATTGCGTCTTTTCCTCCTTCTCTTTCTCTGTAACCAATTTCCTCTCCATTTGGTAAAGCAATTTTTTTATATATTACTCTACACATAAATTTTAACCCCCTATCTCAATATTTTGTAACTAGCTTAATTAAACTTTTACAATCACATTTTCTATTAAATTTAGACTCTTTTTAATTTTATCTGTAAACAAATACTTTTTAAAACAAGACACTCCCTTTCTAATTTTTTATCATGTCTTTGAGGAACATAGGGGTAGCTTTTTATTTGTATCCAGGGTTTTGCTTTTATTCGTGGCAATGCAGCTTCTCCAACTTATTTAGTTTAAATTGATTTGCTGCTTATAGACTACTAATTCCTTTATTTACTTCATACGCTATTTCTCAAGAACTTTGCAAAATCAACCGAAAAAGGTCTAACTATTGACTTTAAGAAAAGAGCGGACTTTTTGTTGGAAAATGTGGGGTTTCTCAATGTGTGGAGAATGTCCTGCATCTTCTACCACGAATTCTTCGTAATAACCTCCTTTAGCCTTATACTGTTCCAAAACATACCTAGTTTGAGTCACCATAGGTTGGGGAGGATAGAGATCATCACCTGGCCAGCCTGGGACAAATCCTGACTTTCCAAGGAAGCCAAAACAAAAGAAGGATGTATCAGAGACAATCAAATCATCAGAACCCCGGACCCACAAGATGGGACACTTGGGAACAATATCTATAATAGAAGAAAGGTTCATATATTTCGGCGAAAAAGCATTATTAATTCCTTTTTTTCCCGGTGCAAAGCCTGGCCATTCCTCACATGATTCATAGTCCCCTGGATAGAAAGCATCACCAAGTTTAGTAGAAAGCATAGAGTCCAACAAGATTTCTTCTCTCTCCCTAGAAACCCTGAAAGGCGGTTTAAAATAAAACTGGTTTAAAACCATTCTAGGACTATTGGGATCATCTTCTCCCCTGTACCTTTGAGCTATGAGTTCAATAAAGCGAGGATTTACGGCACCGCCACCAGTTCCTGAAAAACTCGAATTGCAGGGAATGCCGTTTTCACCTTTTGTACCGCCAAAACCGTACGGAGATATAGGATTAATTAAAATCATAGAAGCAAGGTCAGATGGATTATCTATAGCATACTGCATCACTATACCCCCACCCATTGACCACCCAATGAGGTGAAAAGGACACTTAATTTTTAATGCCTCTACTAGTGACTTGAGGTCGTCGCTCCAATCCCTGAGCCCTCTGGTAGCATCTATAGGAAGGGCTTCAGTTTTTCCATAACCCCTCATGTCGGGGGCAATAATCCAGTATTCGTCGGCAAAAGCTTTTATTGTTTCATACCAAAAAAGATTGGAAGATACATTCCCATGGATCATTATTAGGGGTTGATGATGAGGGTCTCCTGCTTCAAGATAGGAAATGGTCAACCTGGAAGTTTTTATTATTTTTTCAGTAATACCATCAAATATCATATCAATACACCTTCCCTTAAAAATATAATTTTTGTTACATTTAGTATCAACTATTACCCCTTTCCACCATAAAAGTTGCCATAGAGGGACTCAAATTTTCCATATATATACAATACCCTTAACTCTGCTCACTAAATTGTTTCTCTTTTTTCCAGTAGGAATAGGCAATCAAATTGACTAATATAAACATTCAAATATTACCATATCATAAGCTCTTTAGCCTTTTCCCTGAGCTCATCTCTAAATTTAGGATGAGCAATGTTTATTAAATTTCTGACTCTGTCTCTTATCGACCGTCCTCTCATTTCTGCAATACCATACTCTGTAACAATATAGTCTACATCATTTCTTGATAAAGTTACTGCAGCACCTTCTGTTAATGTAGGAACTATTGTAGATATAGTATCGTTTTTTACTGATGAGTACAATGCTATTATAGATTTGCCTCCTTTTGAAATTTGAGCTCCTATTGCAGTATCTGCTTGCCCTCCAGTTCCGCTAAACTGTCTTATACCTAAAGATTCTGAACAAACCTGGCCTGTTAAATCTACTTGGAGTGCAGTATTTATAGATACCATCTTGTAATTTTGCCCTATTACATAAGGATCATTGACAACTCTACCCCTATGAAATTCTACTCCCATATTGTCATCTATAAAGTCATAAAGTTTTTTCGTACCCAATGCAAATGTAGCTATAGATTTACCTTTCCACAAAGTTTTTTTCCTATTTGTAATAACTCCCGCTTCAAATAAATCTACCATTCCATCGGTGAACATTTCAGTGTGTATCCCAAGGTCTTTTTTATTCATAAGAGCTTGTGCAACCGCATTAGGGATTCCTCCTATACCCAGCTGAATTGTTGAACCGTCTTCTACTAATTCTGAGATATATCCTCCTATTATCTTGTCTTTTTCATTAGGCTCTACAATGGAAAGTTCAGGAACAGGATAATTGTTTTCAACAATAAAATCTACTTCAGTTATGTGTATTTGCGTATCACCATAAGTTCTTGGCAAATTTTCATTTATTTCTAGCACTACATAATCAGCATTCTCTAGGATATCTTTTTCATAAGTAACACCTAGAGACAAGGAAAAATATCCATGTTTGTCCATAGGAGTCGCCGTACCTAGGAAAAACCTGGGTTTTCTATAATGTAATCTCTTTGTTGAAGCTAAATGAAGATGATTAGGTATAAAAGATACTGTTCCATATTTATGTGCTTCTCGTAATCCCGCAGTATAAAACCATGATTCAGTAAGGAAATGGCCCTTCATCGAAGGATCCATAAAGAAATCGTAATTTTTCATTGGAAGGCATACAACCACTGTCACATTTTCCACTCTATCTTTTATAGTATGAAGTTTACTTAAAATGCCCTGGGGTTCCGAAGCAGCCATAGCAGAAACAATTTCATCCCCACTATTAATTTTTGATAAAATTTCTTCTACCGAAACTAGTTTTCTCTTGTACAGTTCTTTATAGTCCATTTTCAAAACCTCCTGCCGTAAAATTTATGCTATAAAATTTACTCTATAGGTCCCCATTTTATCGTTATTGCATCCCATACATATCCTATACCCGCACTTACCCATACTACTACATCGCCATCTTTTATTTTCCCTTCTTCCAGGGCAAGATGTGTTGAAAGTATTTGATCGATCTGTCCCATATGTCCATAGTTCTCTAAGTAAATTGATTTATCAGGAGATAAACCTAGTTCATTTAAAATAAATTCATGAGCAGACCTTTTCATGTGAAGTATCGCAAGATAGCCAATATCGGAAGGCGTATAACCACTTTTTCTTAAAGATTCTTTAATCACATGTAAAAAATTAGGCATCGATTTTTCTTCCAATCCTTTCCTCATATGTTCCGGATTTAACACATCTAATTTATATAGTCCTTTATCAATCATTTCATGACTTACTGGATACTTTGTTCCACCACCAACAACAGCAACATCTTCAGAAAAGGAACCATCTGTTATAATTGATGCTTCAAGTACAATATTTCTATTATAATTTTTCTTAAGAAGAATTGCCCCTCCTCCTGCGGCAAGGTCATACATGAAAGATACTCGGGGATTTTTATAGTCAATAAAGTCAACATTTCTATAACCACCAGCAATTAAAACAGTGTTGATATTGTCATCTGCAATCATCATATCTTTTGCTATCTTCAGTGCAGCAACTGCCGTACCACATCTCAAAGCCATGTCAAAAGCCCACGCATTCTCTGCACCTATCTCATACTGCAATTTGATACCAGAGGTCCAAAGTAGATATTCCTTATGTTCCTCGCCTATATATATAATGAGGTCTATCTCCTTCGGATCGACACCAGTCCTTTTAAGACAATCTTTAGCCGCTTGTATTCCCATATAGCAAGTATGGTCCTCCGGTCCCGGTATAGGTTTCTTTATAATCCCAAATTTGGTTCTTATAATCTCCTCGGGTATTCCTGTCTCTCTAGCTATATCTTCAGATGTCATGTACGTTTGAGGAATATAAAGTCCTGTTCCCACAATTCCTACATTAACATTTTTTCTTCCCATTTTTTATCTCCTCCTATATGTTTTGTTAAAAACTCTATAATTTTCCGATTCACTTCTTCTGCTTTTTCTATAAAAAACATGTGTCCTGCATTACTAAACAATTCTATTTCTGAATTTTCTATTTTTGAATGTAATAAAAGTGCATTTTCATAAGGCACTACTTTATCATCTTTACCTGCCATTATTAAAGTAGGATGCTTAATTAAGTGAATTCTTGCCTCTTCATCAAATGTTAAAGCTGCATAAAGTTGTCTTCTGTAGGCATAAAATGGCTGTGGCTTTTCAAACTTCCATTTCACGATTTGTTCAAACTCATCCTTATGGGTAGAGAGATATTCATCACTAAAATTTAAAGACATAGCAATTCGCAAATTTTCTAATGCATTACGTAGACCGGCGCCATTTAATATAATATTAAGAGTAGACAATGGTATTGGCACAATGTTTGGTCCTCCATAATGAGTAGAACATAGTATCAATCTATCAACAAGGTCAGGGTATTCTAGGGCAAGCTCCTGTGCTATATAACCGCCCATAGAAACCCCAAGTACATGAACTTTTTTAAATCCAAGTTCTGCTACTAAAGCCGCTGTATCATCGGCGAGTAGTTTAATAGAATATTCCATATCTGGCTTCTCAGAATCACCAACACCCCTTAAGTCAAAAACAATAACTTTAAAGTGCTTTTTTAATTCATCTATTTGCTTAAACCACATCCATTTCGAACAACCTAGACCTTCTATTAATACAAGAGGTGAGCCATTTCCATGTATTTCATAGTACAAACTGACATTATTAACTGTGATTTTAGGCATCCCTTAGCCTCCTATCGTAAAGTTTTTGGAAAGGGCTTTTAAAAAGCCCTTTCCAAAAATTAGTATATTATTTAGGTTCAATATAGTCCGTAATTATCTCATAAGTATATTCATTTTCATTCTTGTATACAGCTTTCATAAAGTACATAGCTTTCTGTGGACTGTGATCTGTCTCTGTGTAAGTAAGTTTATATGCAAGACCATCGTTCCAATCTCTAAATGTCTCCATTGCTTTTATAAAACCGTCCCAGGTAAGGTTATCACCGGCACGTTTTAATCCCTCAACAAAAGTTTGAGCTGCAATCCACCCTGCTACATGATATCCAGAAGGCGTTTCGTTTGGGAAATATTTTGCAAGTGTTTCAAGAAATAATTTAACTTTAGGTTCATTTTCTGTTTTACCATATATTGGATAAGCCCATCCTGCAACTATAGCACCATTCCAAGCATCCTTTGCAAGTTTAAACATCGTCAGATCAGAAACTACATAAGAAGCAAGAAATTGTGGTTTATAACCGATCTCTTTTGCCTTAACAGCAATACCCGCTAAAGGTTTTGCTGTACCAAGAAGTATTACAACATCTCCATTGGCTTCTTTAGCTTTTAATACTGGTGGAGTAAAATCTACATCATTGGGATTAAAAGGAACAGCGGCCTTTAATAAACCTGACTTCCCCAGCTTTTCGAGTTGTTCTTTTATAGCATTTAAGCCCTCTGTACCTATTTCATCGTTTTCATAAATTACTACAATATTTTTTGCATTTAAATAATCAACTGCATATTGGGCTAACACGTGGCCTTCTGTAATATAGTTAGGTTGAACAGGAAAATAATTTTTCTTGAATGGAACAGCAAATTTACTTGACCCTGAACCCTGATATACATTAGGAATTCCTTTTTCAACTATATAATCCATTGCAGCCAATAATCCTGGAGTCCCAAGTGTACCTACAAGAGCAAATACTTTATCTTGTTCAACTAATTCCTGTGTTTTTTGTACTGTTATAGCCGGATTGAATTGGTCATCTTTGTATATAAGTTCTATTTTCCTACCATTTACTCCTCCCTGGTCGTTAATATAATTAAAATAAGCTTGCATACCATGTAGCATTGGTGTACCAATTACGGCTACTGGACCTGTTAATGCCAGTGTTGTACCGACTTTTACTGTTGTATCTGCCACTCCTTGTGCCAATTCCTTTTTTGTTTGTTCTTTTTGCGAACTTGAAGTATTAGCTTGTTCATTATTTTTAGTTCCACAACCTGGTAAAACAACTCCAATGGTAAATATTAAAGCAAAGACTATTACCAATAATTTTTTAACCAATTCTTTTCTCATAATAATCCCCCTCGTATAATATGATTTGGAAATTATCAAGAAGTTTTTTTACTTCTTGATAATTGAGCGTGCCTTTGCGAAAATTAATTTAGGTTGGTCTGGGGTCACTCTTAACACCCCCTGTAGCTTT
>Ga0224486_100082_pt1 | contig 48067 bp, 54 predicted proteins | sample TexhydDE_CT_test_FD_172013 | JGI IMG/M metagenome (GOLD analysis project Ga0224486, IMG submission 172013) | Fracking water microbial communities from deep shales in Oklahoma, United States - hydraulically fractured wells DE_CT_test ... | reverse complement strand
TTTGAGAAACATATGGCATCACCTTTATGTTAGTTTATTACATTATACTACAAAAAGTGAATATAGTCAAGTATTATGGCAATAATTAGGAGTAAAATTGTCCCTACAGTTTTGAAAAATTTTTTAATCCTAAAAACAAAAAACCCTTGAAAATCAAGGGTTTGATATTTTTTACCAGCCCAAAAATGACCTCCAACTGACAAAGTCAAGAGGCCATAAGAGTTCTCCACGACGAATTTAGCCTGTAAATATGCATACTCTCCTTCTTTTTTTTTATACTAATATCTAGGAGAGTGATGCAGATGAAATTTGTAAACGAGGAAGGAACAGAACAACCACAAACCCTTCCACCAGTGCAGGAGAATATAAAAAACCTAGGTCAGACTAATCTACCTAATTTTGAGAGCAATATTCACTGCCTAACTATAATAGGACAGATAGAGGGACACATGATTTTACCTCCTCAAAACAAGACTACCAAATACGAACACATAATTCCCCAGCTAGTGGCAATAGAAGAAAACCCTAGTATAAAAGGGGTTCTTGTACTTTTGAACACTGTGGGAGGAGATGTTGAAGCAGGACTGGCTATAGCAGAAATGATTGCAAGCCTTTCCAAACCTACAGTTTCAATCGTCCTAGGAGGAGGACACAGCATAGGAGTTCCTCTGGCTGTTTCTGCAAATTACTCCTACATAGTTCCAAGTGCTACCATGACAATCCACCCCATAAGGATGACAGGACTTGTAGTAGGGGTCCCTCAAACTTTTGATTACTTTAACAAAATGCAGGACAGAATAGTGGAATTCATTGTGAGAAATTCAAAAATAAAAAGAGAAACTTTTATGAGTTTAATGCTAAAAACAGGAGAACTCGCCAATGACATTGGGACAATCCTCGTAGGTAAAGAAGCTGTCGATTATGGCTTAATAGACGAAATTGGGGGCATAAAAGAAGCTTTGAAAAAGCTTCACAAACTGATTGAAGAAAGAGAAAAGAAAGGGGATAATTAAAAGATGCTGTACACTATAATCCCCTATGAATTAATTTTTGAAAAAAGAGAGGATGTACCAGTAAGTTATATTGAACTAAAAATGGGTAACAAACAGCTTTTAGTGGAAAGAGTTTCAGAAGGCAAATACCTCATACGGCAGATGTACTCTACCAATCCTTTTGATTACCTTGATAAAAATTATTCGCCAGGAAGTATCATAACCTTATAGATAGTGTAAAATTTCAGTAGGTGACGAAGCAGGAAAATGAGGTATGGATGTAGAAAAAAAGACCTCACCGGGAAAAAATCAAAAATCAAATTCAAAATCTTTTCCCTCATATTAGCGCAATAACAATATGGAAGGCAGTGCAAGAAGTGGGGGATGAAATAAAGAAGGAAAGTGAAGAAAAGAGAGAAGCCGTGTTTGAATATGGAGAGATACCGGAAGGAAAAGAAGAACAAAGACTTAACAGGTACTTTGTAAGCACCAAGCGTCAGTTACGATAGCGGAAGGGGTTCCTAGGTTTTTAATAGAATTAAGCAAAGCAAAAGCTTGCCTGGAATCTCTATAAAGGGGAGAGGTGAAAGCCCAAAATAAAGCGGGTTCCAGAATCTATGACAAACCAAAGGTAATATTTCTTACCAGCGATTTTAACAACAGTTTCATCAACATGCCATTCATCAGAATTAAGATTTAACATAAGAATAAGTTCTAAGGAAATATTATGGAACAAAGGAGCAAACTTTTTACACCAGTTACTAATGGTTGTATAAAAACAGTTTTCAAAATAAGAGCAATATTTCTGAAAGAATTTTTACCAAGGAAGAACATAGACAAAGCAGATAGGATTATATGTACAGGATAGCGGATACGTTTAAAATTGGTTTTACCAGAAAGTTTAGAGATAGAAGTTGAAGGTATAGCAGTAATTTTGGGGACGAAAAAGGAATGATTGCACTTTTTATCAGAACAACGATAATTAGAGTAATACTCATAATCATGATGAAGGAACAAAGACTTACCGCAAACAGGGCAGCGAGGGTACTTGGGAGTTTTTCTAGAAGAAGGCTTATCAGGAGCAAATTGATGGTAGCATTTACGGCAGAGATATTTTTGGTAACCATCTGTAGTTTTGCCATATTTGTAAAACAGAGAAGTATTATTGCATTTTGGACAGGTTAATGGTACAATGTTTTGCATAAGGACTTTACACTTTCTTGGAGGTGTTTGTTTTTTCTGCAAAACATTGTACCAGAAAGGGTTGAAGTCCTCAGCTTTCATTTAAGTTTACAAATCAACAGAGATTAAAAGGAGGTTTTTTATGGATTTCATTTTTTATCCATTTGAGAGTTTTTTTAAAACCGTGAACTTCGTGATGTTGCTTGTCGAGATTTTACTCATAGTGCTATGGATAGGTTTTGCTGTTAACTCAAAAAGAACGTCCGTTATTGCTTTTACTTCGGCTATATCTGCTGTAATCTTCCTTCCTTCGCTTATGATGGGAAACCCCGTTGTGTCTTTTGTTTTACTTGCGGTGCTAATCTCGTTGATGGCGAATACGATTAAAATCGTAAACGAGTACCAGCGGGGGGTTCTTTTGAGGTTTGGCAAATTTGCTTACGTGGTGGGTCCAGGTATAAACGTCATAATGCCCTTTGGAATAGACCGTTTGTTAGTCGTCGACCTGAGGACTGCAACTATAGACGTGCCGCGCCAGGAAATTATAACAAAAGACAATATTCCCGTAATGATTGACGCTGTTGTTTATTTTAACGTGTTCCAACCGGAACTTGCAGTTTTGAAGGTTCAAAATTACTTCAATGCCACAAGCCTTCTTGCGCAGACCATATTGAGGGCTATATTGGGAAAGTACGATTTAGATGACATATTGGCCAAACGCCAGGAATTAAATGAAATGTTGAGGGAGGAACTGGACAGGGCCACCGATCCGTGGGGCGTTAAGGTAACAGCAACCGAAATTAAATCCATAGAGCTTCCGGAAGAGATGAAAAGGGCCATGGCAAAGCAAGCTGAAGCTGAAAGGGAAAGAAGAGCCAAGATAATAAGAGCAGAAGGCGAGCTTCAGGCGGCAGAAAAGCTTTCGGAGGCAGCGAGTATTATTTCAAAAAATCCCGGAGCCTTGCAGCTAAGACAGCTTCAAACTTTGAGTGAAATTGCGGTAGAAAAGAATTCCACGGTAATATTCCCCCTGCCAATGGAAATATTTAAATTTTTTGCACAGAAACAGGATGGCAGTGAAGGATAAGAAAAAGTTTTTGGCTCTTGAAATTTGAAAAATTTTAGGAGGATGTTTGATAGAATTAAAAGGTATAAAAACTAAAAAATTTTTAAGAAGCTTTTGCTAGTAAATCTCAGAAAAGGAACAAATATACTTATTTTACATTTATAGAGAAAAGAAGGTTACGAGAAAATTGCCGCTATTTTTATGGAAACTGCGGAAAATGAGAAAGAACACGCAAAAGTGTGGGCAAAATATCTAGGACTCATCGGCGATACTGCCAAAAATTTAGAAGAAGCTGCGGCAGGCGAGAACTACGAGTGGACCAGTATGTACAAGGAATTTGCAAAAGTTGCAAGAGAAGAGGGGTTTTACGAAATAGCCGAACGCTTTTAGAAGGTGGCAGAAGTTGAGAAGGTCCACGAGGAAAGATACCGCAAGCTGCTTTCTGAGCTGAAAGAGGGCACCCTTTTCAAGAGCGAAAAGCCGGTCAAGTGGCGTTGCCGAAACTGCGGATACATATGAGGGAACGGAACCGCCGGAGAAATGTCCGGCCTGCGATCATCCGAAAGGATTTTACGAGAAGGTTGTCGAAGAATGATCAAAATCCGCTTTTAGGTTCAAGCCTAAAAGCGGATTTGTTTTTTAATCTAGCGCCTTGAATTATAATCCTCAATGAAAAACTCTATAGACCTATTGTAAGTTTTTTCGGCTTCCTTCGAGAAGTAACATGCGGGCAGCTCTCCATTTCTTCGGTGGTAATGCAGGCACTCGCAGCAGCGTCCCTTACGAGGGCATGGTTCGTAAGTGCACGTGCAGATGGCTTTATTTTTCATTATGATGCATTCCAAAACCGTTCACCTCCATAAGAAATTTTAACTGATTTATCGAATAAATCAAGGTTATTACAACATATTGCTAAAATTCTGGTAATAAGTCAGTCCTTCAGCTTGAAATATTTTTTCCTAAACAATAAAGGAATGGTTGTTTTTTATGAAACATTTGTTACAATTATAATGAAAACAAATGTTACAAGAAGAAAATATGAAAGTGACCGATAGTGACCGGAAGTGGCTGCTGCTGATCTACAGGGTGCCCGTAGAGCCGTCGACCCTCAGAGTAAAAGCCTGGCGCAAGATGAAGGAAATAGGGGCCCTTTACCTTCAGCAATCGGCAGCCATCTGCCCCTTGCTGGATAGTAAAAAAGGAGCTTTTGGATTTTGCCAGGGAGATCAGGTCTGCGGGAGGCGAAGCCCATCTATTCGAGGTGGAGACGGTATCGGAAGGTGACATTGAAAATCTTATTGAATCCTTCAACGCCCAGCGGAATAAAGAGTATACCCTCATAGCCGAATCGTCTTCCGAAGAAATCCGCGGCAGGGCTTTCGGGCTCCATAGGACCATGGATACCCTTGGAGCGATGATAGGAGTACTGCTGGCCTATTACTTCATAACCAGGGAGCATCTCGATTTCCGCCAGATATTCCTATACTCCTTAATTCCGGCAGTTATGGGCGTAATGGCTTTATTTTTTGTTAGAGAAAAGGGAGTTGCCAAAATAAGTAAAGAAAGGCCCTCCCTGAACTGGAAAGCCCTGGACCGCCGCTTGAAATCCTTTCTGATGGAGCACCGGCGCCCTTTTATTTTGGTGGATTTATGGGGATTTTGGTAGCAATCGATATCGCAATTTTGATTTAAAAACTTGCCAAAATTGGAGCGAAGGTGTAAAATGAATGGAAAGATTGGGAAAACTAGTTAGGGAGTTTTGCAGAAAATTCATCGGAGGGAGGATATAAAACTGAGACTGAAGGATAAAATTCTTGAACTGATGAAAAGTGAAGGATATAGGCCCATGACCGAAGGGGAAATACTGGTAGCGTTGGATCTTGACATAAAAGAGACGGACCTATTGCTTAAGACACTCTAGTCAATGGGAAAGAAAGGTCTTGTGGTTAAAAACAGAAAGGGTAAGTACGGTCTTCCTGAGCGGATGAACCTAGTAGTAGAGCACTTGGAAGGCAACTTCAAAGGATATGCCTTTTTGATTCCGGACAATCCCGAAATGGAAGGTATTTGAGGAGTAAACAATTCTAGTATACATTTTACGTTAAAAAAGCGAAAAAAGGAATAGCAATATATAATAAACTACTAATTTTAAACTCCTAGATTTTTAACGAAGAGAAAAGTTTTGAAAAATTTTTACCTACAAAACCTTGACAGGGACAAAAGTCATAACGGCGCTTCATAAGGAGTTTGAGTTGTGATAGAATTGAATTACCATAATGTGCAGTAGGGGGTAAGGCGATGTGTCGGGGAGCCGAGCGAGGTATAAGCCCGTAAATTCGGAGGGGTATATCCCGTGGAGATAATGGCAAATACTTTGGGGATGTTCGGTCAGGGAGTTAAGGTATGCGTCGAAGTTGCGACAATGGCCCTTGACGCAGGGTTGATACCGTACGGCGAGGACGTTATCGCCGCAGGCGTCAGCGGCGTCGGGGCGGATACCGCAATCATCATACGCCCGTCCTACGCGGCCAGCATATTTGATACCTGGATTTCGGAGATACTGTGCAAACCGGCGAAGAGGAAAAGGGAGGCATAGCAAAAACCCCATTCCCTAAAAGGGAATGGGGTTTTTGCTACAACCGGTTAAGTTCGGTTAAGTTCCTTTTCGGTAGCGGCTACTACCACCGAGCCGGCTATGTCCCCCGTTACGTTAATAGAGGTCCTGGCCATATCGAGTATGCGGTCTATTCCCGCTATGAGGGCTATGCCTTCCATGGGCAGGCCCACCGACTGTAGCACCATCGTGAGCATTATGAGGCCCGCACCGGGGACGCCGGCGGTCCCTATGGAAGCCAGGGTAGCGGTCAGTATTATTACCAACTGCTGCGAAAGTGAGAGGTTGATGCCGAAAACCTGGGCGACGAACAAGGCGGAGACTCCCTGGTAAAGAGCGGTGCCGTCCATGTTAATAGTGGCGCCCAGCGGCAGCACAAAACTGCCGATAGACTTGGGAACGCCCAGGTTCTTTTCCGTCACTTCCATGGAGACCGGCAGGGTCGCCGAACTGCTGCTGGTGGTGAAGGCCATCAGAATCGCCGGTGCGGCGCCTCTGAAGAATCTGATCGGGCTAATCCTGGCGAATATTGAAACCAGAGACGAATAAACTAAAGCGGCGTGGAGGGCACAGCCCAGGTAAACCGTTATTATTACCTTCAGCAGAGGAAGGAGTACCGACGGACCATTAGCGGCGACTACGGGTACGATAAGTGCAAAAACGCCTATGGGTGCGTACTCCATGATTATCCCGACTATTTTATAGCTGATCTCAGCCAGGCTGTCGAAGAAGTTTAGAACCGGTTTGCCCTTTTCACCGATAAAGGTAATAGCTATTCCCAGGAAGATGGCAAACACTATGATCTGGAGCATATTGGCTTCAGCCATGGCCTTTACCGGGTTTGTCGGGACGATGTTCAGAAGGGTCTCCACCACCGATGGCGCCTGTTTGACCTCTACTTTGGCATCCTGAGGCAGGGTCATGCCCATGCCGGGATCAAGGATATTGCCCAGGATGAGGCCGAGGGTTACGGCAAAGGCGGTGGTGAGGAGGTAGTATGCCATGGTCTTGGCTCCTATTCTACCCAATTTTCTAACATCGCCGGTGCTAGCCGCTCCAACCACTAGCGAGGAAAGGACCAGCGGTACTATTATCATTTTGATGAGGTTGAGGAACAGGTCTCCAAAGGGTTTTATGTAGGTTTTGGCCGCATCGGGAGCTGATGTAAATAAAAGGCCGACAAAGACACCGAGAATTAGACCGATTAAAATTTTGGTTGTGACATTAAACTTCAACAGTTAACCCCCCTTTTATTTTTTGTATCGTTAACAATAAAGATATTTAAAATTCCCACCTCCCCAAAAGGTTTTATTATTATATTATAACACCATTATCACATAAAGTAACTAGATATAACAGATAGTGTCAAGATACTGTAGGATTTTTTTAAGACAACCCCTGTAACTTACTTAATTCAGGGCTTCGTCTTATCATGTTCTTTATATGACTTGCGTGCATTTTATTGCTCTTAAAATCCTGTATATTGGCGTTACTTTCCCTATATTCAAAATCGTAATATTATTTATCTTTTCATTTGTAAGACGTTTTAACTTTCCTTACCGCTTCTTTTATTTGCTTCTTCGTTAATTTGTAACTTCCTGCATTGATATTCTTTTTCTTACTCCATTCTGCTTCTCTTAAGTCTCCTCCATTCTTGCTGAATACCCTTAATTTCGCCATTAGTTTTAATCCTTCTCTGCTCTACCCTAATGGATTCCTGCCTAGTCTTGCTGAAAATACATGGCTTATATGTCTTTCCGCACTGCACCCTGTCAATTCTCAAATTAAATCTCCAAAAATTTTCAAATTGTAATGGCATTTTTTAAGTGCATAAAAGTATTTTTTCTCAAATTATTACAACCTGATTAAAAATTTTTTTCACTTTCCAAGAGCATTGCCACCAAAATATGTTAATATCTGTTATTGGCAATTTGGGTTAATTGAGGTATAATAAAAAATGAGAGTAGCAAAAGCTACTACTCTCATTAAGCAACCTCTCCAATTAAAAAATTAATGCTAAAAGAATGTGATAAATTTTTTTCACATTCTTTTTAGCATTAATTTTATCACAAGATTATTTAAATCTGAGAAATTTTTCGATTTTAGGCTAAATTAATTTGAGAAATGACATGTGTGGGCATGGGGCAAAAATGAGTTTGGTCACCTTTGGACAGGAAAGAATAGTGCTGTACCCATCCAGGTAGAAGGAATAAGGGATGTAATAGTGATAGCAGCAGGTGGAAACCATACAGTAGCATTGAAGAATGAAGAATAGTGTGGGCTTGGGGAGCTAATTATTACGGTCAATTAGGGAATGGAACAACAAGGTATATAAACCATTCTGTAGAGGTAAAGTGGCAGAGCAATTAAATTAGAATATGCTGAGATTTAGAAAGTATTCTAAAGTTTGTTTTATGAAATAATATTCTAAAAAAATATTGATTTTTAAAGAGAAATACCTCGGACTGTCAAGGAAATATCGGAAACCCGTTATAATGGAAAAGATTCCTTTTTTAGTAGTATAAAACAGAAGAAGGGGAAAGGAGATGTTATCACGGTAATATTTGTAATTACTAGTTACAATAAGAAATATAGCTAGAAGTAGCTGAGGGACAGACTTTGAGAAATTGTCTGTCTCTTTCTTTTTAGGTATGGTATAATTGTAATAAGGGAATTACAGGAGGGAGAAGTTCTGGGGAAATACGATATAGCCCTAAAAAATATGTTTTCCGATTTAACAGATGATATATTAAGCTATTTTTTAGGAATACAATACACTAAAATAGAGGAACTTAATATAGAATTTCCCAGAGTTGAGACTAAAAAAAGCGATATGGTTTTTAAGTGCAGTACAAATGAAAGAAATACCATTATTGTACATATAGAATTTCAGTCGGATAATGACAATAAAATGCTTTACAGGATGTTAAGGTATGCGGTTGAAATAATGGAGAAATATAATTTAGCACCTTATCAGGCAGTGATTTATATAGGAGAACATGATTTGAACATGGCTAACAAGATTGATTTTAACTTTGGAAAAGAAAATTTTTTGAGCTACAGATACAGAATAATTGATATAGGGCAAATAAAATTTGATGAAATAACACAAACTGATTATTATGAGTTGTTTTCTCTGCTCCCATTGATGGATAAGGAAAAACGGCAGAAAGAAAAAGAAGATATTTAAAGAAATGTGTAGAGCAATTAAAAATGCTCCTGTGGACACAAACAAGAAAAGAGAGATAGCAGCCCGAGCTAAAATACTAGCAGAATTAATTTATCAAGAAGATGTCATAAACATGATATTTGCGGAGGTGATAAAAATGTTAGATCTTGAAAAGTCTGCAACTTACAGAAGACTAAAGGAAGAAGGAAAGATAGAAGGAATAAAGGAAGGAATAAAAGAGGGATAAAAACAGGGTAAGCTGGCAGTAGCAAAAAAACTGTTAAAAAAAGGGATAAGTATTGATGAAATTGCAGAAATTACAGAATTACCAAAAGAAGGAATAGAAAAGTTGTTGAATTAGGCAGGAGTGTCAAAGGGATAGGCAAAATACATTTATCCTTTTTTATTGCAGATATAAACAGTGCAATGAACATATTAAAGAAAGTAGCCTAAGGGCGGCATGAGGCTGCCAAACCTTTCATGAAGCCTCTATTTTCTCAAGCAGAATGGTAGTTCACTTACTTCATACGATATTTTCCAAGTACTTTTTGTGAATCGTATTTTTCTTTTTGTCCACAATGGCCTCGGAGAAGTCCAGAGCCTGGTGAACGACGTGGGTGACCTGAAGAAAGTGCTTTCAAATATAAAGACCAGGGGAATTCTTGGCGAAGTCCAGCTTGAGGCAATAATAAATAATAGAAGACATACTGGTACCGGGCCAGTATGAGAAGAACGTAATAGTAAAGCCTGGGAGTAGGGAAGTTGTTGAGTTTGCCGTAAAAATTCCCGTAGTAAGGAAACTCATAAAAGCAGCCTTTTTGGCATATACGGCCGTTTTGCTAATCCATGTTTTTGGATATTAAACTTGAAAGCGGCAAAGAAGAAAAAGTCCGGTTCATAGGTGTAAACACACCTGAAAGCACGACAAAGGTTGAGCCATATGGTCAAGAAGCTGCGGCCTACACGAAGTCGAAACTCCTCGGGAAAGACGTGGGGCTGGAACTGAACGTGCAGGAACGGGACAAATACGGCAGGCTTTTGGCATATGTATGGTTGTCCCCACCTACTAAGGAAAGCAACGAAGAAATAAGGACAAAGATGTTCAATGCCGTGCTCCTGCTGGAAGGCTATGCTCAGGTCATGATAGTACCGCCGAATGTGAAGTATGCGGAGTATTTAAGGAAATACCAGCAGGAAGCAAGAGAGAAAAATGCAGGTCTCTGGGGACTGGACGTAAAGGAAGAAAAGTCCGCATCTTCTAATGCAACGTTGTTTTCTTACATTGGCAATAAAAACAGCAAAAAGTTTCATCTCCCTGACTGTCAGTGGGCCAAAAAGATAGCACCGGGGAACAGAGTGTACTTTAAGTTGCGCGACGAAGCGATAAAGGCAGGGTATGAGCCGTGCAAGGTGGGCAAACCGTAATAACCCGCAAAATAATAAAAAGAGTACAGAAGGTAGATGTAACTGAGTAATTTTGTTTCATGGGGCAGTTTGTTGGTTTCCTTATGACTGCTAGTGTCGATAAAATTCTTTCCTATCTGCGAACAATTGCTAAAACCTCTCGTGAACAAGGCGAACTTTTTGAACAAGCGGAGAAGAGTTTGCCCCTGGTGCACTGCAGAACCTGCAGGGACAGTAGATGCAGGGAAGGAGGGCGAAAATGAAGCGAGACATCATTCTCATCCTTATTCTAGCTTTTTTTGTTTTCGCTATTCCTGTCGCTTGGGCTAGCAAAGGAAGTGTCGCAGTCTTCACTGTAGGCAAGAGTTCATATTTGCTGAACGGCAGAACCGTCACCATGGACGTAGCACCGTACGTTAAGGAAGGGAGAACATTCCTGCCCCTGCGGTTCGCGGCAAATGCAGTAGGTGTAGCTGATGAAAACATCACCTGGAATCCTGCATTGCGAGAAATCACCATCATCAAAGGTGACCGCGTTGTTCAGTTTGTCATCGGCAGCAAGGTACTTACCCTCAATAGGACACCTGTCACGATGGATGTTGCCCCGGAAATAGTCTCGGGCCGGGTCATGCTGCCGATTCGCTGGCTGGCGGTTGCCCTTGATGTGCCCGTGGAGTGGGACCCTGCATCCCGCACCGTCACAATCAGAGTTCCCGGTGAAAACAGAACAACTGAAGCAGGACCGTCTACAGAAACAAGCCCACCTGTAACTGATGACAGACAGGAAGAGGCACCTGAGAAGCTTGCTGCCGGCTACATTGTAAAGGAGTACAGGTGGCACGACAGGCAGGGGGCTGAGTGGACGTGGCGGGTACCTGTTCCCGAAGAGATGTACCGGTACTACAAGAGTCAACCCAGGATTCATGAACGCATTCTGAAGGAATATCAGGAGCGGCTCGATGCTCTGAGACGACAGGTGGAAGAACTCCGGCGGTATATGGACTACTGGTACCAGCAGTACAGGATTCTGCCGGGAGACTCTTACTACGAAGCCCTGTGGAAGTATCAGATGTACATGCAGAAGTACAACGAGGCCCTGCGCGAGCTCGAACAGATTTTGCAGGAATACCAGAAACTGCAATGGCTGTACCGGGAAGCGAAATATCAGCAGATACTCGACGGTTACGTGTCTTACGTGACAGAAGAGAGAAACTACGAACTGGTAAAAACTTTAGCTCGTGTGTTTGCCCAACAAGCACCCCGGGATCACAAGGGCAGGATAGAATTTGCAGCGGCTTTTGTTCAGGAAGCGATACCCTACATAGAGGAGGAGGAGGAATATCCCAGGTATCCGGTCGAAACGCTGGTGGATGGGGGCGACTGTGAAGACAAGTCTATCCTGCTTGCCGCAATTCTCAGGGCGATGGGCTACAGGGTTGCACTCCTACTTTTTGAAGGTAACCCCGGCCACATGGCGGTAGGGGTGGAGTGTCCGAACTGCTGGGGAGCTTACTACCTGAAGGACGGGGTCAGATACTTTTATCTCGAAACTACATCTCCTGGCTGGTCAATTGGTGAGGTTCCACTGGAGTACCAGGAGATAGGCGCGCTGGTCTACGTTGTTCACTGAATTGCTTCAACCTCCTGGGCGGGTGAGTGAAGCAGTAATCACTGTAAACCTTGATTAACCAGTCTAAGACCAAAAGCAGACAGTAAAGTTGTGAGGCTTGAGATAACCGAACCGGCCGAAAGAGACGTGGTTGAGCACTCTCGCTTACTGTTAAAGTCCGAAGGGCAGGGCAGTGCAGTAAGTGTAAAAAGCAGGAACAACATTGGCGAGGAGAGCCTGTTGCAGTGCAGCAACGGCGTTACAAGCCCCTTACTGGGATACACAAAAGGAGAGATGTATATGGTATTTGTATTAGATGAAAAGGTGTCGTTTTTTTTATAGATAACTTTAAAAGCTATATACAAATCGTTAATTATTACTGTAATAGTCACTGCCGTAAATTGTTATTTCTTTCCCTGAGTTGATATTGTTATCTCTTTCTTATGCGGTAATATTTCGCTCAAGCTATCTACAAGGTAACTTATATCATCGCTAAGAATTTTACCGGTCTGTAGCTTAAGCTTATTTATACGGGCATAAAATGTAGCATACGAAATACCTACAGTTATAAGATTTCCTAAAAAATCCTCAAATAAAAATCTACTTCTGAACTGCCCTTTAATGACAAAATATATGTAACAGTCATTACTATTACTATTATTACTAAAGTCTCTGCGTCTTCTTCTTCTGCTGCTTTACACATTGATAATACTTTTGTGGGACGCATGCTGAAATACGCTTTCTATTGTTACTGTTATATTTTCCTTACTTTTATGAGGTAATATTTTCTTTAAACTATTTACAAAGCAATCCATATTATCACTAAGAACTTTATTGCACTGTACCCAAAGATTATCTATAACGAGAAAAAATCCAGCAGATACAATAAATCCAGTTATAAGATTTTCTACAAAAATCGCCCCCAAAAAATCTGCTTTTGAACCGTATCCTAATAAGAAAAATAAAAAGAATAAAAATTGATAAAAACATTGCTACTAGTAATACAGACTTCATGTTTTCCTCTATTTTTGATTTACACAGTAATAATGTTTTGTCAAACTTGCTAGAGGCTCTGTGGTATGACGAAGACACATATGGCAAGGTGAGAGAAGCAATTTATAAAAGGGACTTAGAAAAAACGCAAAGGACAAAGAAGCAGTAAAGAAGACGAAAGGAGAACGTCGGAAGAGACTTATTAGGAGGGGATAAAAGGTTCTGAAGGAGCGGAAAGATTAGGAGCTATTGAAAGCCAAGTTCAGCATAACATAGCAAGACGTATGAAACGAGTTGGAGCTAGATGGACAGAAAAAAGTGGAGACAGGATAAATAGGATATTATCGGAAAAAGAGAATGGCAGATTAGAAAACTATACAACAAAGTGGCATTTAAAACAAGAAGAAATAAAAAAGATGATGCAACCGACAAAGCAGGAGGAGAGAAGAAAGTACACGGAAGAAGACGTAGAAGAAGGTTTTAAGTTTCATTACCGATACTGGAAGGTCCATTTGCGAGCAAGCCATGGATAAAATACGTTTTAAAGGAATTAACACGAGCAAATGGATTAGCAGTAGGTATTTGAGGAGTACACAATTCTAGTATATATTTTACGTTAAAAAAGCAAAAAGAGGAAGCAGATATTTATGATTTGTTGAAGTAATAATTTAACATAATTAGCAATATATATAAACTACTAATTTTAAACTCCTAGATTTTTAACGGTGAGGAAAGTTTTGAAAAATTTTTACCTACAAAATCTTGACACAGACCTCATCTATTTTTTTGTTGCTATTTTGTATAATTAATACTAAAATTTTTATAGGGAGAGAAATTGCTAGCTAGGTGATAAGAGATGATAGATAAAAAGCAAAAGCCGGTGAAAGAAGAAATTGTGGGAATAATTTTTCTAGCCTTTACTCTTATTTCTTTTTTAAGCCTCTATACTGACTCAACAGGAATAATTGGCAAACACATAGGAATTTTTTTAAAAGGCTTTTTCGGGACAGGTTCCTATGTAATCTCTGCCCTGCTTTTGGTATTTGCCTTGATGTTTTTATTTACAAACAAAAACTTTATAAAGCTTCATCGTTCGATGGCTCTTTTAGGGTTATTCCTCATGTTTATAAGTTTAAATCAACTGTACTATTTTCCTGTGCTGACTGATTTTAAGGACTATCTTTCTGTAGCATATATAAGTGGAATTAACAACACAGGCGGAGGAATAATCGGCAGCCTGATAGTGTATTTTCTTGTTAAAATGGTAGGCATAATTGGAAGCTATATATTATTAATATCCCTCACTGCCATTTTTATAGTCCTCATAACAGATATTTCTCTTGTCAGTTTGATAAAGAGCTCTTATGACAAGTTAAAAGACCGCAAGAAGGTTTCAGCAAAAAACAAACTTCAAGACAAAAGGGCAGAAAAAAAGGCAGAAGAGGTAGAATCTAGTGAAGAATTAGTTGAAGTCGAGAAGAAGGAAAGAATTGATGTTCCAATTGAGATAGTAGAACAAGTTGAAGAAGAAAGAAAAGTTTACGAAAAAGCTTTTTTAGAAAAGGAAGAAGGGGAATACACGCCTCCCCCCATTACTCTTTTAAAGGAGGCAATTCCTTCTCCTAAAATAAAGAACGAGGTACTTTTAGAAAAAGCAAAAAAGATAGAGGAGACCTTAAGAAACTTCGGCATAGAAGCTAAAGTAGTTCAGGTAACCAAAGGACCTGCTATCACCCGCTTTGAACTTCAGCCCAGCGCAGGAGTTAAAGTAAGCCGAATTGTGAGTTTGACAGATGACTTAGCCTTAAGCCTAGCTGCTCCTTCTGTAAGGATAGAAGCTCCTATACCTGGCAAGTCTGCAATTGGAATAGAAGTTCCAAATGAAAAGATAACTCCTGTATATCTAAGAGAAGTAATTGACAGCAAAAAGTTCAGAAGCTTTAAATCAGAACTTGCCATCGGCTTAGGAAAGGATATTGCCGGCAATATCGTGATAGCCGACCTTGCCAAGATGCCCCATCTTTTAATTGCAGGAGCAACTGGCTCAGGTAAAAGTGTTTGCATAAATTCTCTGATAGTGAGTCTTCTTTACAAATCTTCTCCTAAACAAGTTAAAATGATACTAATTGACCCAAAGGTAGTAGAACTTAATGTCTATAACGGCATACCTCATCTTTTAACTCCTGTAGTTACAGATCCTAAAAAAGCAGCAGGGGTTTTGAACTGGGCAGTGCAGGAGATGATAAGGAGGTACAGTCTTTTTGCAGACCACGGAGTGAGAGATATAGAGAGCTACAATGAAAAGTACAAAGAAGAAAGGCTATATAAAATAGTCATAATCATAGATGAGCTCTCAGACTTGATGATGGTATCTCCTGCCGAGGTTGAAGAGTATATATTTAGACTCGCTCAAATGGCAAGAGCTGCTGGAATACACTTGGTCATTGCTACTCAGAGGCCCTCTGTTGATGTCATAACAGGAGTAATAAAGGCAAACATTCCTTCTAGAATTTCCTTTGCTGTTTCATCACAGATTGACTCGAGGACTATTCTAGACATGACAGGGGCCGAAAAACTGCTGGGGAAAGGAGATATGCTTTTTGACCCTATCGGAGCTTCTAAACCTATAAGGGTACAGGGAGCTTTCATCTCGGAAGAGGAAGTAGAAGCAGTTGTGAACTTTTTGAAAGAAAACTACAGCTCTCATTATGAAGAAATAAAAGTTGAAGAAAAAACAAATGGGAAAAATCTCGATGAAGAAGAGGACGAACTCTTGGAAGATGCAGTCTCTGTAATTTTGGAGACAGGTCAAGCTTCTATTTCCCTCCTCCAGAGAAAGTTGAGAATAGGGTACGCTAGAGCTGCAAGAATTATAGACCAGCTTGAGCAAAAAGGAATAATAAGCGGATACGACGGAGCAAAACCGAGGCAAATTATACTGCCCAGAGAAGAAATACAAAAGATTCTAGAAAGGAAGTCGATATGAAAAACATTGGAATTATCTCATTAGGGTGCCCGAAAAACAGCGTTGACTCAGAAAAAATGCTAGCTTTACTGAAAGAAAAGGGGTACAATATAGTAAATGATGAAAAAAAGGCTGATGTCATAATAATAAATACTTGTGCCTTTATTGAAGATGCCAAAAAAGAATCTATCGAATATATAATCCAAATGGGGGAGCTTAAGAAGAAGAGATTAAAATATCTAATTGCTACTGGATGCCTCTCTGAAAGGTACAATAAAGAACTTATAAAAGAATTGCCTGAATTAGACGCAGTTATAGGAACAGGAGATTTTACGCAAATTGTAGATGTGATTGAAGAAGTAAAAAAAGGAAAAAAAGTTTTAAAATATGGACATCCAGACCTTTTAAACGACGAAGGAATCCCACGAATTCTTACCACTCCCCCTTATTACGCTTATTTGAAGATTGCAGAAGGCTGCAGCAACGCCTGCTCTTTCTGCATAATTCCCAAACTAAGGGGAAAATACAAGAGCCGAAAAATGGAAAATATTATTGAAGAGGCTCAAGAACTTGCTAGAAAAGGTGTTAAAGAGCTTATCATCATTGCACAGGATACAACAAAATATGGCATTGACCTTTACAAAAAGTTAATGCTTCCTCAACTTTTAAGAGAATTATCTAAAATAGAAGAACTAAAATGGATTAGATTGCTTTATGCCTATCCTGATAGCGTAACTGATGAATTGATAGAAGAGATAAAAAACAATGAAAAGATAGTAAAATATATAGACATCCCTTTGCAGCACTCTAGTGAATCTGTATTAAAAAGAATGAACAGAGGTACAACAAGGCGTAAAATAGAAGAAGTCATATCAAAACTACGAAGTATACCAGGAATGGTTATGAGGACTACTTTTATGGTAGGATTTCCAGGAGAAACAGAGGAAGAGTTTGAAGACTTGAAAAACTTCATAAAGGAAAAAAGGTTTGAGAGAGTAGGAGTTTTTACTTACTCTAGAGAAGAAGGAACCAAGTCCTATTACATGAAGCCACAGATAAGAAAAAAGGTTAAGTTAAAGCGACAAGAAGAACTTATGGAAATTCAAAAGCAAATTTCCTACGAATTCAATATGTCAAAAATAGGAACTAAGTTAGAGGTTTTAATTGAGGGATTTGAAGATGGGGTGTATTACGGAAGAAGTTACATGGATGCTCCAGAGATTGACGGGCTTGTATATGTCAGAAGCGACAAAAAACTCTTTCCAGGCGATTTTGTTACAGTAACAGTAGTAGATGCGTTTGAATACGACCTTGTGGGGGAATATTGATGAACCTAGCTAATAAACTAACTATGTCGCGACTTTTTTTAATACCCGTCTTTATGGTATTTATGCTGGTAAAAATTCCGTATGGAGATTTCATAGCTGCTTCTATTTTTGCCATTGGGGCTTTAACTGACAAGTTAGACGGGTATATTGCAAGAAAATATAAACAAATAACAAACTTTGGCAAATTTATGGACCCTTTGGTTGACAAAATAATGGTCACTTCTGCTCTAATCGCCTTAGTTCAGATGGGAAGGATTGAAAGCTGGATAGTCATAGTCATAATTGCAAGAGAGTTTCTAATCACTGGCATAAGGACAGTCGCTGCAGACAAAGGAATTGTAATAGCAGCAAGTAACTACGGAAAATACAAGACGACTTCTCAGATGATTGCAGTTATCGCTTTGATGCTGAACAATTATCCTTTTAGCCTTGTCAACTTCCCATTTGACAAGATAATGGTGTATATAGCGCTAATTTTGACAATTTACTCGGGTGTGGACTACATTGTAAAATCAAAAGACCTTTTTAAGGATTGAAAAAGAGGTGTTTGTATGAGAGGAGAAATAATTTCTGTAGGCACAGAGCTTTTATTAGGGCAAATTGTAAATACAAATGCCAAGTATCTATCTGAAAGACTTGCCCTTTTGGGAATTGACATTTATTTTCACACAAACGTAGGGGACAATGAGGAAAGGCTCAAGCAGTGCCTTAAAATCGCCTATGAGAGGTCAGAGTTGATAATAACCACAGGAGGGCTAGGTCCCACTGTAGACGATATAACAAAAGAAACAATTGCTTCATTTTTAAATCTTCCTCTTGTAGAAAGTGAGGAAGCAAAGCAAGAGATAATCAACTTTTTTGAAAGGATAGGACAGAAGCCGACAGAAAACAATTTTAAGCAAGCTCTTTTCCCTGCAGGTTCAAAAATCCTTCCAAACAAGAATGGAACTGCTCCCGGCTTTATACTTGAAAAAGAAGGAAAAATCTTTGTGGTCCTTCCAGGACCTCCTTCCGAACTCATACCGATGTTCGAGGAACACGTCTATCCTTACCTAAAAAGATTTACTAGTGAAACAATAAAGTCGAGAGTTTTAAAGATATTTGGTTTAGGGGAATCAAAAGTGGAGGAAATGGTAAGACCCCTACTTCAAGGAAGTAACCCGACTGTGGCACCTCTTGTAGGAGATGGATATGTGACTTTGAGGATAACCGCAAAAGGAAAAGAAGAAGAGGTTTATGAGATGATAAGCCAAGTAGAGAAAAAAATAAGGGAGATTTTAGGGGATTATATTTATGCTGTAGACGATGAAGAGATGGAAGAGATAGTGATTAAGTTACTTCAAAAGAGGGGATTTACTCTGGCTACCGCAGAGTCCTGTACAGGAGGACTTCTGGCGAAAAAGATGACAGATGTACCTGGGGCTTCAAAAGTCTTCAATCTAGGAGTTGTGACATACAGCAATGAAGCAAAAGAAAAGGTGCTGGGAGTGAAAAAAAGCACATTAGATGCCCACGGCGCAGTAAGCCCTGAAACAGCAAAAGAAATGGCTGAAAATGTAAGAGTATTAGCGAAGTCCGATTTGGGCCTTTCTACCACGGGCATAGCAGGACCCTCAGGAGGTAGCCCTGAGAAACCTGTAGGACTTGTATATGTGGGATTTGCAACTCCGGAAAAAACTTATGTCAAAAAATTAATGTTAAGCGGTAACAGAGATAGAATACGGACAAGGTCAATGCTTCACGCCTTTGACATGGTGAGGAGGTACCTTGAAGGAAGGCAAATTGATTAGTATAATTATTTTAATACGGAGTATAAAATAATTAATTTGGTCAGGAGGTAAAAGGTTGATGATTGAAAAGCAAAAGGCTTTGGAAATGGCCATTAGTCAAATAGAAAGACAATTTGGAAAAGGCGCTATTATGAGGCTTGGCGATACTGCAAAGTTAAACGTAGAAGTTATTCCTACAGGGTCATTGGAATTAGATATTGCATTGGGAGTTGGAGGAGTACCAAGAGGCAGAATAATAGAAATTTTTGGACCTGAGTCTTCTGGTAAGACCACTTTAGCACTTCACATGATAGCAGAAGCTCAGAAAATAGGAGGAACAGGTGCTTTCATAGACGCAGAGCACGCACTTGATCCAGTATATGCAAAAAATCTCGGGGTAAACATTGACGATCTACTTGTTGCCCAGCCTGACACAGGAGAGCAAGCTTTAGAGATAGCAGAAGCTTTAGTAAGAAGCGGAGCAGTAGACATAATTGTGATTGACTCTGTTGCAGCTTTGGTGCCAAAAGCTGAAATAGAAGGAGAAATGGGAGACAGCCATGTAGGTCTTCAGGCAAGGCTCATGTCACAAGCTTTGAGGAAGTTGGCAGGTGTTACCAGCAAGTCGAAATCAATTGTTGTGTTCATAAACCAGTTGAGAGAAAAAGTGGGTGTAATGTTTGGCAATCCTGAAACTACTCCTGGTGGAAGAGCTCTAAAATTTTACGCTACCATAAGATTGGATGTAAGAAAAGTGGATAACATCAAACAGGGCAATGAAATTGTGGGAAGCAGGACCCGCGTAAAAGTGGTGAAAAACAAAATAGCACCTCCTTTCAAACAGGCTGAATTCGACATCATGTACGGAGAAGGAATATCAAGAGAGGGAAGCATACTTGATTTAGGAACAGCTCTTGATATAATAGAGAAAAGCGGTTCTTGGTACTCCTATAAAGACATAAAACTGGGCCAGGGAAGAGAAAATGCAAAGCAGTTTTTAAAAGAAAATAAGGAGATCGCAGAAGAGATTGAGAGGAAAATCAGGGAAAATTTCAATCTTGCTTACAATAAGATCAAATCAGCTCCTGATGCTATAGTAGAATAGCCCCTGTAAGGGGTTATTTTGTTAAAAGGTGAAGAAGTATGCTAATTACTAGAATCATAAAGAGAGAAAAAAGTTCAAAGTACGATGTATTTATTGACGGAGAATATGCTTTTACCTGCGATGCTGAAACTTTCTTTATGCTGGGAATTGAGGAAGGAAAAGAGATAACCAGTGAACAGTATAAATATTATGTAAACTACATAGAGGCTAAAGAAGCTAAAAACCACGCTTTTAGACTCCTTTCGAGAAAAATGCTTACAGAAAAACAGCTTGCAGATAAACTCAAATTAAAAGGCTTTTCTGAGGAAGCAATAGGAGAAGCAGTATCAAAAGCAAAAGAATACGATTATGTAAATGATGAGAATTACGCTAAATTTTTTGTGGAAGAAAAAATGCAAAGTCTGTACAGCAGAAGAAGGATATACTATGAGCTTTTGAAAAGAGGCGTAGAGAAAGAGATAATAGAAAAGGTATTAGAAAGTATTTACCCTCACGAGAAAGAAGTGGAAGTAATAAGGCAGATTGTGGAGAAAAAGAAAAACTCCCACAGAGAAATTCAAAAATTAAAAAAATATCTCTATACCAATGGCTTTGAAATTGAAAATATTGAAAAGGCATTGAACTTGACATAATTTTGTAAAGGGTCTAAAATAGAATATGAATCATCTACTAAGGAGGTGTAGGAGTATAAGCTATGTTGGATTGATAATCACAGCACTTATTGCAATACTAATCGGCTTTCTAGCAGGTTTTCTGGCACGCAAAGTCATTGCAGAGTCTAAAATAAAAAGTGCCGAAAACCTGGCGCGGACTATTCTAGAAAGCGCTAAGAAGGACGCTGAGAATAAAAAGAGAGAAGCCTTACTGGAAGCCAAAGAAGAAATTCACCGCTTAAGATCCGATTTTGAAAAAGAAGTAAGAGACAGAAGAGGAGAGCTCCAAAGACTTGAAAAAAGGCTTCTCCAAAAAGAAGAGATACTTGAAAAAAGAGCCGAAAGTCTCGAACAAAAAGAAATCTTATTAGAACAAAAGCAAAAAGAAATTCAACAGCTAGAAGAACAAATAACTCTGCTTCACAAAAAACAACTGGAGGAATTGGAAAGAATCTCCGGTCTTACTCAGGAAGAAGCGAAAAGTATACTGTTAGAAAGTGTACAGAAAGAAATACAGCATGACATGGCAGTAATGATTAAAGAAATGGAAAACAAAGCCAAAGAAGAAGCAGACAGAAGAGCAAGAGAAATCGTGGGATTAGCTATACAGCGATGTGCCGCTGACCATGCGGCAGAAACAACTGTTTCAGTAGTTACACTGCCCAACGATGAGATGAAAGGACGCATTATTGGAAGAGAAGGTAGAAACATAAGGACAATTGAAACTCTTACAGGAATTGACCTAATAATTGACGATACACCTGAGGCAGTAGTAATCTCTGGTTTTGACCCGATAAGAAGAGAAATAGCGAGAATTGCCCTTGAGAAGTTGATTGAAGATGGCAGAATACACCCAGCAAGGATAGAGGAAATGGTAGAAAAAGCCAAGAAAGAAGTAGACAACATGATAATAAAGGCTGGAGAAGAAGCGGCTTTTGAAGTAGGCGTACACGGATTGCACCCTGAACTCATAAAACTTCTGGGAAGACTCAAATTCAGAACTAGCTATGGTCAAAATGTTCTCAAGCATTCCATAGAAGTTGCTCATCTTGCTGGGCTTATGGCTTATGAATTAGGGGCAGATGCCTCAATTGCTAAAAGAGCAGGGCTTTTGCACGACATAGGAAAGGCTGTAGACCATGAAGTGGAAGGCCCTCACGTGATGATAGGTGCAGAGCTTGCAAAAAGATATCACGAGTCTGACGCAGTGGTACATGCGATTATGGCTCATCACAATGATGTTGAGCCTCAAACGATTGAAGCAGTTCTGGTTCAGGCAGCTGATGCGATTTCGGCGGCCAGACCGGGTGCAAGGCGGGAGGCTTTAGAGGCTTATATAAAGAGGCTTGATAAGTTAGAGCAAATTGCTAATTCTTTTGAAGGCGTGGAAAAAGCTTATGCTATTCAGGCAGGAAGAGAAATAAGGATAATGGTAAAACCTGAGGCTATAAGCGATGACGAACTTGTGATATTGGCTAGAAATATAAGCAAGAAGATTGAAGAAGAAGTGGAATATCCTGGACAGATTAAAGTGACAGTCATAAGGGAGACGGTGGCTATTGATTATGCAAAATAAAGATTTTGAAAAAAAGCGTGCGTTTCGCACGCTTTAAAAGTTTATAAATTTGTGCAATAATAATTGGTAGGAGTTTTTCTAAAAAATTTTACTCGGAGGTAGAAAATGAGAATACTCATTATAGGAGATATAGTTGGAAGACCTGGTAGAAATGCCTTGAAAGAACATCTAGAAGAGTTAAAAAACTTTTATAATGTAAATTTGGTAATAGCAAATGGTGAAAATGCAGCAGGAGGAAATGGAATAACCAGAAAAGTAGCTGACGAACTTTTTGAAATGGGAATTTCTCTTTTAACTACTGGAAACCACGTATGGGACCAGAAAGAAATACTTCAGTTCATAGATGAGGAACCTCGAATTTTAAGACCTGCCAACTATCTAGAAGGGACTCCTGGCAGAGGTTCTGCTGTGATAAACCTCGATGGAGTAAAAGTGGGCGTGTTAAACCTTCAAGGGACTACATTTATGCCCTGCAATAGAAATCCCTTTTTTGTGGCAATAGAAGAGGTAGAAAAATTAAAAGCCGAGACAAACATTATACTGGTGGATTTCCATGCAGAGGCTACTTCGGAAAAGATAGCGATGGGTTATTTCCTAGATGGAAAAGTGAGCTGCGTTTTTGGAACGCATACTCACGTTCAGACAGCCGATGAAAAAATCTTACCAAATGGCACTGCTTATATCACTGATATAGGGATGACAGGGCCTTATGAATCTGTCCTTGGAATAGATAAAGAACTGATAATAAAGAGATTTACTTCTTCTGTACCTCTCCGCTTTGAAGTAGCAAAAGGTCCTGCGCAAATAAATGGGATAGTGATTGAGGTGGATGAAAATACAGGCAAATCTTTGAGCATAGAAAGAATTAATAAAATTTGTACATAAAAAAGAAGGATTTTTTAAATTGGTGTAGAATATTTAAACCATGAGAAAATTATTTTTAAGGGGGAAAAAATAATGGAAGTATTAAAAGTTTCAGCAAAATCTAATCCAAATGCTGTAGCAGGGGCATTGGCAGGAGTGATAAGAGAACGGGGTGGTGCAGAAGTACAGGCTATAGGGGCAGGGGCAATAAATCAAGCTGTAAAAGCTGTCGCAATTGCAAGGGGGTTTGTGGCTCCCAGCGGGATCGACTTAATTTGCATTCCTGCTTTTACAGATATTGAGATAGACGGGGAAGAAAGGACAGCAATAAAATTGATTGTTGAACCTAGATGAGGAATAACCTGCGCTTCGCAGGTTATTTTAAATTTTTAGAAAAAATTATGCTAAAAGAAAGGTTGGAGGAAATGTTTGCCGATTTGCACATGCATTCAAAAGCTTCAGATGGCACAAACTCTCCTCGCGAAGTAGTTAGATTAGCAAAAGCGCATGGACTTTCATGTATTGCATTGACAGACCACGATACAGTGGACGGCCTTCAAGAAGCAATAGAAGCATCTTTTGAACTTGGCATAGAAGTCATCCCCGGTATTGAATTTAACTGCTACTATAAAGACCAGGAAGTGCACATTTTAGGCTACTACATAGACTATGAAGATAGAGGCTTTGTTGACAAACTTGAAGAGATGAAAAAGCTTAGAAATGACAGAGCAAGAGCGATATTAAAAAAACTTAACGACTTAGGGATTAAAATCACTATCGAAGATGTGCTGGAGTTTACAAGTGAAAAGTTTATAGGAAGACCTCACATAGCAAGGGCCATGGTGAAGAAGAATTATGTGGGAAGTGTAAAAGAAGCTTTTGAGAAGTACATAGGAGTTGGAGGCCCTGCCTATGTAGAGAGATACCGCATTACTCCTATGGAGGCTATAGACTTGATCTTGGAAAATGGAGGAGTGCCTGTACTTGCCCATCCAGGGCTTCTCTCTGATGACAGTGTCATTGAAGAGTTGGTAAAAAGAAACCTTGTAGGTATTGAAGTGTTTCATTCAAAACACACAGAAAGAGATGTTGAGAAATATTATGAAAAAGCAAAGCAATACAATTTAATTATCACGGGAGGTTCAGATTTTCACGGGATAGAAGTTGATGGAAGAGACTTACTAGGTACGGTAAAACTGGATTATAAATACGTAGAAATTTTAAAAAGTAAAGCTAGAAATTTGGATAGAAATTTGAAAACTTATAAGTTAAAATAATAATTGTGATTCATATGACAATTTGGAGGTGTAAAAATTGAATTTATCTCAAAATGCTTTACAAATTACTCCTTCAATGACTTTAGAGATAACGGCAAAAGCAAAACAGCTGAAAGCCCAAGGAGTGGATGTCATAGACTTTGGAGTCGGTGAACCGGATTTTGATACTCCTTCCTACATAAAAGAAGCTGCTATTGACGCTATAAAGAGAGGATATACTAAATACACTCCTTCATCAGGAATTCCCGAGTTAAAAAAGGCTATATGCGAAAAATTGCTAAAAGATAACGGACTCCATTACACTCCCGAACAAATTGTGGTTTCAAACGGCGCAAAACATTCGATATACAATGCTCTTTCTGCAATTTTAAATCCTGGCGATGAAGTGATAATACCTGTACCTTACTGGCTCAGCTATCCTGAAATGGTAAGATTAGCCTACGGAAAACCTGTTTTCGTTCATACAAAGGAAGAAAATGATTTTAAAATAACCGCTGAAGAGTTAGAAAATGCCATAACTCCAAAGACAAAAGCTATAATTTTAAATAGCCCAAACAATCCTTCAGGAGCTGTCTACACTAAAGAAGAGTTGGAAGAAATTGCCAGAGTAGTTGAAGAAGCAAATATTTTTGTGATTTCTGATGAAATATATGAAAAACTCATATACGAAGGAGAACACGTTAGCATTGCTTCATTTGGAGAAAAAATCAAAGAACTCACAATTGTAGTTAATGGCATGTCAAAGGCCTATGCCATGACTGGATGGAGAATAGGCTATACGGCTTCTTCACTAGAAATTGCAAAAGTCATGTCAAATATTCAAAGTCACACTACATCAAACCCCAATTCAATTGCCCAGTACGCTAGCGTTGCTGCTTTACAAGGAGGAGAAGAAGAAATAGAAAAAATGAAAGAAGAATTTAACAGAAGAAGGCTTTATATGGTGGAGAGGGTAAACAAAATAAAAGATTTGAAATGTTCTACTCCAAAAGGAGCCTTTTATGTGATGGTAAATATAGAAAAATACATTGGTAGGGAGTTAAATGGAAAGACAATAAACGGTTCTTTGGACTTTGCAAGTGCTTTGATTGACGGAGCAAATGTAGCTGTGGTACCTGCTTTGCCTTTTGGAATGGACAACTATATAAGGATGTCCTACGCTACATCTCTTGAAAATATTAAGAAGGGCCTTGACAGAATTGAGGATTTTTTAAGTAAAAGCTAAATAAAGCGAATAAAAACGTAAACAAAAGCCCCTGTTTTTACATCTTACAGGGGCTTTAATAAATATTTTAAAAGCAGGAGGAAGGAAATATGAGAGAGGTTTATGAAACGCCTTTGGTCACAAGGTATGCGAGTAAAGAAATGGCGCAAATTTTTTCTGATGATGAGAAGTTTAAAACCTGGAGAAAATTGTGGGTGGCTTTAGCCAAAAGTGAAAAGGAATTAGGTCTTAATATAACTAATGAACAAATAGAAGAAATGGGAAAAAATATAGAAAATATAAATTATGAAGATGCAGAAAGGTTTGAGAGAGAATTCAGACATGACGTAATGGCTCATATACACGCTTATGGTCTTTTATGCCCAAAAGCAAAGCCTATAATTCACTTAGGGGCAACTTCTGCGTTTGTAGATGACAATACGGATATTATTTTAATGGATAGAGGACTTCAGCTAATTGAGAAAAAGCTTTTAAAAGCGATAAAAGTCCTCTCTGAATTTGCACTAAAATATAAAGATTTACCAACATTGGGTTATACTCACTTTCAGCCTGCTCAGCTGACAACTGTAGGCAAAAGAGCCTGTCTCTGGATACAGGACCTGATTCTTGATCTTCAGGATTTAAGATACAGGCGTCAAAACATGATGCTGAGAGGAGTAAAAGGGACGACAGGTACACAAGCTAGCTTTATGGAACTTTTTGATGGAGATGAGGAAAAGGTAAAAGAGCTTGACAGGTTGGTTGTAGAAAAGATGGGATATAAAAAATCCTTTCCTGTAACAGGTCAGACTTACACTCGAAAGTACGATTTTATGATTTTATCTGTGTTAAGTGGGATAGCTCAAAGTGCCCACAAGTTTAGCAACGACATAAGGCTTTTGCAACATTTGAGAGAAATTGAAGAGCCTTTTGAAGAAAAGCAGATTGGCTCCTCTGCTATGGCGTACAAAAGAAACCCGATGAGAAGCGAGAGGATGGCAGCTTTATCTAGGTATGTAATTGTGACATTGCTAAACTCTTCTATTACGGCTTCCAATCAGTGGTTTGAAAGGACTCTGGATGATTCGGCTAACAGAAGAATTGTAATTCCCGAGATGTTTTTGGCCACGGATGCTATTCTAAACCTTTATATAAACATAGCTTCTGGATTGAAGGTAAACGAAAAAGTGATTGAGAAAAACGTAAAAAGAGAACTTCCATTTATGGCTACAGAAAAAATTTTAATGGCGGCTGTGAAAAAGGGCGGAGATAGACAGGAATTGCACGAAGCCATAAGAGTATATTCCTTAAAGGCTGCTGAAGAAGTAAAAAATGGCGAAGACAATAGACTGCTTGAGTATATCAAGCAGGATAAAAGATTTGGCCTTTCTCATGAGGAAATTCTTGACCTTACTGATCCAAGAAAGTTTACAGGCAGATCTGCAAATCAGGTAAAGGAATTTATTGAAGACCATGTAAGACCTCTTCTTGATGGGATAGAAGACATAGAAGTCAAAGTAGAAGTTTAAAAACTTTCACTTTCCACATCCCAATATCATAAAATAGGATTGAAAATGATATTGGGATGTGGTGTGATATGGGAATATGGCCCGTATTTTTTGAAGGGTATAGAATTGAAAAGAAGGCAGAAAAAGAGATATCTAAGGAATTGGAACAGGTGGATGAGAAAAAGCTGCAGGAAGAGGCTTTAAGAGAATTAAATTCTCTCATAGGGCTTCATAAAGTGAAAGAGATTATTTATGAAATTTACGCTTTTTCTCAACTTCAGATGAAGCGCAAAAAAGAAGGCCTTGCCACTGACCCCATAGTGCTTCATATGATTTTCAAAGGCAATCCTGGGACAGGGAAGACCACTGTGGCGAGGATTCTTGGGAAGCTCTTAAAAGGCATAGGTGTGCTGGAGAAGGGGCATGTGGTAGAAGTTGAAAGAGCAGACCTTGTGGGGGAGTACATAGGACATACAGCCCATAGGGTGAGGGAAAATGTGAAAAAAGCCTTGGGAGGCATTTTGTTTGTAGATGAAGCGTATTCTCTGGCAAGGGGTGGAGAAAAAGACTTTGGCAAAGAAGCCATAGATACTTTAGTAAAAGAAATGGAAGACAATAGAAACAAATTCATTTTAATTCTGGCAGGTTACAAATACGAGATGGAATATTTTTTGAACACAAATCCGGGCTTAAGGTCCAGATTCCCGATACAAATAGATTTTCCAGATTACACAATTGAAGAACTCCTGCAGATTGCTGAAGTTATGGTAAAAAACAGGCAGTACAAACTGACAGAAAGTGCAAAGAGAAAGCTTATGAAGATACTGATAAAAAATGATGCCTCTAGAGAGATGGGGAATGCCAGAATGGTGAGAAATATCATTGAAAAAGCAATAAGAAAGCAGGCTGTGAGGGTTTTGAATAAAGTAAATATAACAAAGGAAGATTTAATAACAATAGACAGCATTGACATACGTGAAGATTAAGTCTTAAAAAAGATCCTGTAGGCATTTTCGCCTTCTATTTTTATTTTTAGCTGTTCTTCTAAATCTACTTTTTCCCATTCTTTGTAATAGCGCAAAGGAGAGAGCAAAGGAAAGTCACTCCCAAACAAAATCTTGTCTTCTATTCCAATTATTTTTACTGCACGGTATATTTGTGGAATATAAAGATAAGGAGAAGCAGCAGTGTCATAATAGACATTTTTTAAAGTCTCTTTAACTTCAGGCATTAATTCATAAAAAAGAAGTCCTCCGCCCCAGTGAGCGTAAATTATCACATTGTCCGGATTGTTTAAAGCAAAGGAATAAGCCTGCTCGGGGCCCATTTTACCTTTTCCTGGATAGTAATGTCCTACCAGCTCATTTACATGCATCAATATTGGGAGATTTAATTCACGGCAGATAGAAGCAAATTTGCCTATTTCATCTTGCTTGCTTATATCCACCCTCACAGCTTCGGGAATTATCTCGCCAACCCCTTTTAGTCCTTTTTCAACACACCTTATGATCTCTTTTTCTGTATCTTTGTGATTTAAAGGTACGACAGCAAAACCTATAAATCTGTCTGGGTACCTTTTTACTACTTCTATCACATAATCATTAAATTCTCTTGCAAGCCCCATATCCAAACAGGAGAAACCAAAAACCACTGCTTTATCTATACCAGCCTTTTTCATCTCTTCCAACACATCTTCTGCTGTTGCGAATTTTGCTTTAGGGCTTGAGTGCAGCAGTTTGAAATGTTCATCCCTCTCCATGTTTTTATCAATATTCTTTATAAATTCTGGAGGCAATATATGTACATGGGAATCTATTCTCACATACACACCTTCTTTTCTTGGTAAATTGCTTTTATAGATAAATTATATCACCTTTTCGTGTTTTCACAAACTCTTTTAAGTGCTATAATAGTATTGCTTGTAAACTTAAGACTAGAGAGAGGTTGATAAAATGACATCGCAGGAATTTTTAAAAAACAACTTTAATATTCCGCCAAAAGTCATTGAATTGATAGAAAGCGCTGAAAAGAGCTGTTTAGATATATTTAAAAAAATTGATGAAATAGTCGAGTACAACCAGTACAAAGTGATATACCATTTTCAAAAGAATAAATTGAGCGATATTCACTTTAATGGAACCACAGGTTATGGATACGGCGATATTGGAAGAGATGTGATAGAAAAAATATATGCTGGCATTTTTGGAGCAGAAGACGCCTTAGTAAGGCCTCAAATCGTTTCTGGAACCCATGCCATATCAATTGTACTTTTCGGCAATTTAAAACCAAATGAAGAGCTAATTTCGGCTTCTGGAAAGCCCTATGATACATTAGAAGAGGTGATAGGTATAAAAGGGGAGGGGAGGGGAAGTTTAAGAGAGTGCGGTATTATTTATAAGGAAGTTCCTCTTCTTGAAAATGGGGAAATGGATGTAGAAGGCATAAAAAAGGCCATAACTTCAAAAACAAAGATGATAATGATTCAAAGGTCAAAGGGATATGATTATAGAAAGTCCTTTACTATAGCGGAAATAGGGGAAGTGATTAAAGAGATAAGAAAAGTAAAAGAGGACATAATAGTCTTTGTAGATAATTGTTATGGTGAGTTCACAGAAGAAAAAGAACCTACGGAAGTAGGGGCTGATATCGTAGCTGGTTCTCTCATAAAAAACATAGGAGGAGGGATTGCACCTACAGGAGGCTACGTGGTGGGTAAAAAAGAACTTGTGGAAAATGCTTCTTATAAGCTTTACGCTCCAGGAATAGGAAAAGAAGTAGGGCCCTCCCTTGGCTTTAATAGACTGATACTTCAAGGCCTGTTTTTTGCTCCAAAAGTAGTTGGAGAAGCTTTAAAAGGGGCAGTACTTCTTTCAAAAGTCATGTCGGATTTGGGTTATGAAGTACTGCCGGAATACAATGAAGAGAGGACAGATATAGTACAGGCTGTAAAATTTAGAACAGAGAAAGAGCTCATATCCTTTATTCAAGGAATACAGTTGGGCTCTTATGTTGATGCTCATGTACTTCCCGAACCTTGGGACATGCCAGGCTATCAGGACAAGGTGATAATGGCAGCAGGCGGATTTATTCAAGGTTCTTCTATAGAGCTAAGCGCCGATGCGCCTATAAGAGAGCCTTATACTGCCTATGTACAGGGAGGCTTGAGTTATCCTCAAGTTAAATTGGCCATATCCATAGCTCTCAGCAGAATTTATTCTTGAGATAAGGGGTTTTTATTCACAGCCTCTCTAAGCTGTGAGTCGTCCACATGTGTGTAAATCTGCGTGGTTGAAACGTTAGAATGCCCCAAAAGCTTTTGCAATGTACGTATATCTACGTTTCCGTACCTGTACATTAAAGTAGCTGCTGTGTGGCGAAGTTTGTGAGCAGAGTATTTCTTGCCTTCTAAATTAGCATGTTTTAAATGCTTTTTAACCAAGTATTGAACAGTTTTTACGCTTATCCTCTTCAGTCTTTTACTCAAAAACAGGGCCTTTTTGTCCTTCACGCCTTCTTTGGGCCTTACTTTGAGGTAATCGCTTATAGCCTTTATACAAGCCTCATTTAGGTAGATAGTCCGCTGTTTATTTCCTTTTCCTATGACAGTCAATTTGTCTTCTTTTATATCATCAAGATTTATATTTACAAGCTCTGAAACCCTTAAACCACAGTTTAGAAAAAGAGTTATAATAGCGTAATCTCTTTCCTTAAAAGGACCATCTATAGAGTTTAAAAGCTTTTTGCTTTCTTCTAAGGTCAGATAAATAGGATGCCTAACAGAAAGCTTAGGAGATTCTAATTCCTGTGTAGGATTTTTACTTATGACTTTTGCTTTTCTGTAAAGGTAATTGTAAAAAGACCTTAGACTTGCAACTTTTCTTGCGCGAGCAGGGGGAGTATTAGACCTTTCATTTGTCACAAAAGAAAGATAGGCATAAAGGTCATTTAAATCAACAGACTCTATAAGGTCAATATCAACGTCAGAAATGTCTATTTCATCAAAGGGAATATCATCGCTTACTTTTCCGCGCCTTTTCTTTAAAAAGCGGAAAAATAAAATAAGGTCATAAGCGTAAGCCTTTATAGTATTAGGTGACCTGGCTTTTACAGTGGAGAAGTAGTTCAGAAACTCTTCCAATATAGGGGGATACTTTAAAGCCTCCATAAATGAAAGCTCCTTTCTTTTTATAGTCCAAAATCTAATTATACGAAATAGATATTTCGTATAATTACATAATCTATGGTACCACACAAACAAGGAAAAATCAAGCACAAAAACTAAAAGAGAATCCCAAAACTTAGGGATTCTCTTTTATGTGTTTTTTTATTTGTTCTGTGGCCAGTCTGTCGCACAAGTTGTTGTACTCATTATCAGAATGACCTTTAACCTTAATCCAGTTTATCTGATGCGGTTTAGAAACTTCTAATAACTCTTTCCATAAGTCCTGATTTTCTACTGGAGTTTTGTCAGATTTAAGCCAGTTGTTCTTCTGCCACTTTTCAATCCATCCCTCATTAAAAGCGTTTATTAAATAACTGCTGTCGCTATATAAATTCACCTTACAAGGCCTTTTTAAAGCCTTTAAACCCTCAATGGCTGCCTTTAATTCCATCCTGTTATTTGTGGTGTTTTCTTCAAACCCTGATATTTCTTTTTTCATTCCTTTATATATCAAAACTGCCGCCCAGCCGCCTGGTCCAGGATTGCCGCTGCAAGCCCCATCTGTGTAGATTTCTACTATTTCGTTATTATTTTTCATTTTATTTCAGCCCTTTTGCCTTCTGATAAGCTGCAATCACAGCTTCAATCACCGCACTTCTCATACCGCTTTTTTCCAAAACTCTTATGCCTTCTATAGTAGTTCCCCCCGGAGAAGTGACCATGTCTTTTAACTGTCCTGGATGAAAGCCTGTCTTAAATACCATGCTTCCCGCTCCAGATACCGCTTTAGAAGCCAGTTTATAAGCTACATCTCTTGGCAATCCCAGCAGGACTCCTCCGTCTGCTAAGGCTTCTATAAACATGTATACGAAGGCTGGGCTGCAACTTGACACGGCCATTGCCACATCTATTAACTTTTCTTCTATCTCCACTATTTCTCCACAAGTGCTAAAAATCTTTCGCACAAGTTCTTTGTCTTCTTCTTTTACTTCTTCGGAATATGTAACGGCCGTTATGCCTTCTCCTATTAACGCAGGAGTATTAGGGATTGTCCTAACTATTTTCCCCCTGCCCAAAAGCTTTTTTACATGGTCTATAGTAATCCCTGGAGCTATCGTGATTATTATTTTTTCCTCTGTCACTTTTTCTCTAATTTCCTTGAGCACTTCATCGTAAACATTTGGCTTTACCGCTACTATTACTACATCCGATTTTTCAGTTAATTCTAGATTGTCTTTAGCAGTAACTGTCCCAAACTCTCTTTCCAATCCTTCTACTTTTTCTCTTACAGGGTCATAAAGTATCAAGTCTTCTGCTTCCACAAAGTCTGACTTCAAAATACCCTTTATAAGGGCCATGCCCATGTTCCCGGCACCTATAAAGCCAATTTTCATCCTTTAAAACTCCCCTGTTTTTTAAATTATTTCAAAAAAACAGTATTAGTTAGGCCTAATACTGTTTTTTTGATCTTACTCCTCCTTCTTATCATCTTTCTCAGAACCTGAGAAGATGACAGGCTTTTGAGGAGAGATAGTAGAAATCGCATGTTTGTAAATTAGAAGCTGCTGTTTGCTTTCAGATTCTAACACAACTGTAAAATTGTCAAATCCTTTCACTGTACCTTTGAGCTGAAACCCATTTATAAGGTATACTGTGACTGGTACATGCTCCTTTCTCACTTGATTTAAAAAGATGTCTTGTAAATTAATAGCTGCTTTTGAACTTGCCATCTTTATCCCCCTTCTTTAATATGTATCATTTAGTTATATTCTATCAAAATTTCAATTTTCCTGCCAAGTATTCAAAAATATTTTCTCGAAGTTCCTCATAGGTTTTATAGTCATCTACAAAAAACCATTTGATAAAGTCATAAGCCTTAAACCACGTGATCTGTCTCTTCGCATACCTCCTTGTCCCCTTTTTGATTTTCTCTACGGCTTCCTCTAAAGAAATTTCCCCATTTAAATACTCGACAATTTCTTTGTAACCTAAAGCCTGCATTGAAGTGCCATATTTATTATACCCGATTTTTAGCAAGTTTACCACTTCTTCGACTAAATTATTTTTTATCATCTCATCTACTCTTCTATTAATTTTTTCGTACAAAAGCTGCCTGTTTTTATAGTTTAACCCTATCATTATCGGATCATATTCGGGATTTTTTCGCATTCCGCTCATCTTCTGATAATGAGAAATAGGTTTTCCCGTAAATTCGTACACTTCTAAGGCCCTTATAATTCTCCTTAAATCATTGGGATGAATTTTCCTCGCTGCCTCTGGGTCCACTTCTTTTAACTTTTCATACAAATAACTGGTACCGTAAGTTTCAGCGAGTTTTTTCATCTTTTCTCTAAATTCCTTGCTGCCTTCAAAATCAGAAAAGTGCATGATGTAAACGATGGAATTTATGTAAAGTCCCGTGCCTCCAACAATTATGGGAAGTTTTCCTCTTTCATGGATGTCTTTAATGATAGCCTTTGCTCTCTTTTCATATTCTGCTACGCTAAATTCTTCGTTAGGTTCCACTATGTCTATCATGTGGTGAGGTATGCCTTGCATCTCTTCCTTTGTAATTTTCGCTGTGCCAATGTCCATGTATTTGTAAATCTGCATGGAATCAGCAGAGACTACTTCACCGTTAAATCTCTTTGCTACATCAACAGCCAATCTTGATTTTCCAGTGGCAGTAGGCCCTACAATAAGAACAATTTGTATAGCCATCCCATCACCCTTACTTGATTCGTTTAAACATCTTCTCAAGCTGGGTCTTAGTCATGGAAATTATGACAGGCCTGCCATGTGGACAGGTATAAGGATTTTCAGCTATTTTTAAATCCTCAAAAAGCTTATAGATTTCATTTTCGGAAAGGGTGTCCATGGCTTTTACTGCAGCCTTGCAGGCCATTGTTGCTATTTCTTCCTCTTTAAAAGAAACCTTACTAGAAAAATCTTTGTCCCGCAGCCTTTCTACAATTTCTACAAACAGTTTTTTAGCCTCAGGTTGACCTAAGATTACAGGAACCTCTCTTAACACAACAGAATTATTCCCAAATTCCTCAAAAACATACCCTAGCTTGTATAAAAGCTCCCTTTCCTGGCCTACAATTTCCATGTCGCCAGGCTGCAATTCAACAACAATTGGGAAAGTCACCTGTCTTGACTGCACTCTTTCGTATTGAGAGACTAACTTTTCGTATAAAATTCTCTCGTGAGCAGCATGCTGGTCAATTATATAAAATACATCACCTTTTTCTACAATCACATAAGTAGAAAAGAGAGTCCCTACTATCCTTATATCGCTGAGCCTTTTTACATTTCTTTCACTGTCAGAAGAACTCTCATGTTTAGGCGCTTTGTCAATCTTTTCTTCAGTTTTTACCTCTTCTCTTACAAAAATAGCTCCATCATCAGTTTTTTCTTTTACTTCAAAAAGAGGTAAAGATAATTTTACCTGCTCTCCTATTTGCCCTTCCTCATTTTTTAAGTCTTTTTCCAGCTTTACCTCTGGTATTAAGTTGCTTTCTCTGAGAGCTTCCCTTATGGTCCTGTACACAGACTCAAAAATTCTTCTATCGTCAGAAAATTTAACTTCAAGTTTTGAAGGGTGAATATTGACATCTATAAAGCGAGGATTTATTTCAAGGTATAAAAACACCCCTGGATATCTGTCAGAAGGCACATAAGTTTTAAAAGCCTCATCAACAGCTGCCGACAAAGTCTTGTTTTTTACGTACCTGCCATTTACATAAAAAAACTGCATATTTCTGTTAGAATAATTTAGAAAATTCTTTGTGGCAAAAGCCTTTACCTTCAAATCCTCCGCTTCAAATTCTGAAAAAATAAGGGCAGAATGTACCTCCTTGCCAAAAAGCCTCAAAATTACGTCTTCTATACTTCCATTTCCAGAAGTGATAAACTGTACCTTTTTGTCTTTCACGTACTTAAAAGAAATGCCAGGGTTTGAAAGACACAATCTAGTAACCACTTCTGTTACGTACATCGCTTCTGTAGAGGGCCTTTTTAAAAATTTTCTTCTCGCAGGCGTGTTAAAAAACACATCTTTTACTTCAACAGAAGTCCCCTTTTGGCATCCACATCTAGTCTTTTCTAATATTTTTCCACCCTCTACTACTAATCTAGTGCCAAAAGTCTCATTTTCTTCCTTCGTCTGTAATACAACTTTTGAGACAGCTGCAATGCTGGCGAGTGCTTCTCCTCTAAACCCCAAAGTTGTTATATTGAAAAGATCTTCATCGGATCTTATTTTACTCGTAGCATGTCTTTCAAAAGCCAGAACTGCATCAATCTCATTCATTCCGCATCCATCGTCCGTAACCTTTATATAAGGGATACCTCCTTCTAAAATTTCTACTGTGATGTTTTTACTTCCTGCATCAATAGAATTTTCTACTAGCTCTTTGACAATTGAGGCAGGTCTTTCAACCACTTCTCCGGCAGCTATCTTGTTTACCGTTTTTTCGTCGAGAAGATGAATTTTATTCATATCACTCCGCTCCTTAATGAGGCAGCCTTCTCTTTCAGCTTATAAAGATAAGTCAATGCCTGAAGAGGAGTCATATTGTCAGGATCGCAATTTGCAATCTCTTCTATCAGAGCATCTTTAGCAGAAGAAAATATGTCTATCTGAGTAAAAGCAAACTGAGAGACTGCCTCTTCTAACTCGTTTTTGACTGCTTTATCCCTTTCTAAAGCTTCAAGGATTTCTTTAGCTCTTTCAATTATGCTGTAAGGTAGCCCTGCTAATTTCGAAACCTGTATCCCATAACTTCTATCTGAACCGCCTGGGACTATTTTGTGAAGAAATATTATGTCATCTTCCCTTTCCTCTACTGATACATTAAAATTTCTCACTCCTCTTAACTTGCCTTCTAACTTGGTAAGCTCATGGTAGTGGGTAGCAAACAAAGTTTTGGCCTTTATCTTTTCATGGATATACTCAATCACAGCCTGTGCAATGCTCATCCCATCGTAAGTGCTAGTACCTCTTCCAACCTCGTCCAAAATAATCAGGCTTTTACTTGTAGCAGAATGAAGTATGTTTGCCACCTCAGACATTTCTACCATAAATGTGCTCTGGCCAGCAAAGATGTCATCAGAAGCCCCTACTCTTGTAAATATCTTGTCTACTATCCCTATTCTAGCGTAGGAAGCCGGTACAAAGCACCCAACTTGAGCCATGAGAACTATAAGAGCTACCTGTCTCATGTAAGTAGACTTACCTGCCATATTAGGGCCTGTTATTATCATGATTGGGTTTTCTGGCCCTATGTCTATGTCGTTTGCCACAAATCCTTCATCAGAAATCGTCTCAACGACAGGATGACGGCCTTCCTTTATGACAATCCTGTCTTCATAATCCACAATCGGCTTCACGTATTTATTTGTTTCAGCTACTTCTGCGAAAGATATTAAAACATCTATTATAGCTATGTATTTTGCAGTGTTTTGAATTCTCACTATCTGAAGTTCTACTTTTTCTCTTATTTCATTGAAAAGCTCATATTCCAGCTCAATTAGCTTTTCCTCCGCTCCCAGTATTGTCTCTTCAATTTCCTTAAGCTCTGGCGTCACATACCTTTCTGCATTAGCCAGTGTTTGTTTTCTGATATACCTATCTGGTACCTGAGGAATGTTTGACTTTGTAACTTCAATGTAATACCCGAATACCTTATTATAGCCTATCCTCAAGTTTTTAATTCCTGTCTTTTCCCTCTCCTCAGCCTCTAAATTTGCAATCCAGTTTTTACCTTCAGTTGAGGCCTTTCTCAATTTATCTACCATTTCATTGTATCCGTCTTTTATGATATTTCCCTCTTTCAACTGATTGGAAGGGTCGTCTTTTATAGATTTATCTATAAGTTCATATACGTCTTGCAAAACATCTAATTTTTCATAAATTTCTTTTAAAAGCCTGGAAGAAAATTTTGATAAAATATTCTTTATCTTTGGCAAGTTTTGTAAAGAAAGCTTTATAGAAATGAAATCTTTAGGCGTAACACTTTGATACACTATTTTGCTCGCTAGCCTTTCTAGATCGTATACTTTATTGAGGAGTTCTTTCAACTCAATTCTCTCTCTGTAATTGTTGAAAAGTTCTTCTACTGCATCAAGCCTTTTTTCTATCTCATCTTTGTCGATTAAAGGCTCTTCTAGCCATTTTTTTAGAAGCCTGCCTCCCATAGGAGTAACAGTTCTATCCAACACTCCTAAGAGAGAACCTTTTTTTGACTTGTTTCTGTTAGACTCCAGAATTTCCAGATTGCGTATTGCGTTACTGTCAAGGCCCATATAGGAATTATCCTGGTATAAAGTCAATTTATTTATGTGTTTTAAAGAAGTTTTTTGAAGCTCTTTTAGATACGAAAGTAAGGCTCCAAGGGAATGAATTACAAATTTTTTATCCTCAAGCTCTAACTCTTCTACTTTTTTGTCAAATTGCTTTTCAATGAGCTCAGAACTTGCCTCATAGTTTAAAGGCTTATAGGCATTGACAGCACAGTTGTTGTTTTTAAATACTTTTATGTATTTATTGTTTTTTAAAAATTCTTCATTGGAAATTATCTCAGAAGGACTGTATTTGGCTATTTCATCGTATATTCTCTTCCCGTCTTTACAGTTTTTAATTTCTGTAGCATAAAGTTCTCCTGTCGTCACATCAACGGCACAAATACCGTAATTGTCTTTTTCTCTATATACAGAAACTAGATAATTGTTAGATTTTTCGTCCATGGACTCAGGATTTATTATAGTCCCTGGAGTGTATATTCGCACCACATCTCTTTTTACCAAGCCTTTTGCTTTTGATGGGTCTTCTAATTGCTCACATATGGCGACTTTATATCCCTTTTTTACAAGCTTATCAATGTAGAAATCTGCCGCATGATATGGAACTCCTGCCATGGGAGCCCTTTCTTCTGTTCCTGCATCTCTGCCAGTTAAAGCAATTTCAAGTTCTTTTGCTGCAATTTCTGCATCTTCGTAAAACATCTCATAAAAGTCACCAAGGCGGAAAAAAAGTATCGCATCCTTGTATTTTTCCTTTATTTTAAGGTACTGTTCCATCATTGGAGTTACAGACATTTTTAGCACCTCCGACTCCTCTTTATTATACCACAAAACTGCGCTCTTTCTAGAGCGCAGTTTTACCTTAGAACTTCTACCAATTCTCCTTGCATTGTCCAGGCTTTAGTCTCGGTTATTTTCACGTTTGCCAGCTTGCCAATAAGACTTTCGTCTCCCACGAAATGGACGACTTTATTTGTTCTAGTGCGGGAAGTGAGCTTATTGGGGTCTCTTTTGCTGACTCCTTCTATAAGGACTTCTACTACTTTCCCTTTGAGTTCTGCACTTTTTTCAAGGCTTATTTTGTTCTGAAGCTCTATAAGCCTTATCAAACGATCTTTTTTCACTTCCTCATCTACCTGGTCTGGCATGGAGGCTGCTGGAGTCCCTGCCCTTTTAGAGTACATAAAAGTATAAGCGCCGTCAAACCTTACTCTTTCTACTAAATCAAGAGTCTGAAAGAAATCTTCTTCTGTCTCTCCAGGAAATCCTACAATTATGTCTGTTGTAATTGCTATCTCAGGAATATTGACTCTGACTTTATCAATTATTTCCAGGTAATGCTCTCTGGTATAACGCCTGTTCATCCTTTCTAATATTTTATTGCTGCCCGCCTGGACAGGAAGATGGAGGTGCTCACATACTTTGTCGAGGTCTCTCATAGCGTATATTAATTCATCTGAAATATCCTTTGGGTGGGAAGTCATAAACCTTATTCTCTCTATCCCTTTGATGTCATTTAACATATAAAGGAGCTTAGCAAAATTGATGTCTCCCCCCAGGTCCTTTCCGTATGAATTTACATTTTGACCCAATAATGTGATCTCTTTGTACCCTTTTTCTGCTAGTTCTTTTACCTCTGCTATTATGTCTTCAGGCCTTCTGCTCTTTTCTCTTCCTCTCGTGTATGGAACTATGCAGTAGGTGCAAAAATTGTTGCACCCGTATATTATATTGACCCACGCTTTAAGATTGCTATCTCTTCTTATAGGTAACCCTTCAATTACATTTTGAGTATTTTCAATCACATCTATCACTTGCACGCGAGAATTTAAGGCTTGCCATAGAAGTTCCGGGAATTTATAAATATTGTGAGTGCCAAAAACAATATCTACATGAGGATACTTTTCTCTTATAGCCTCCACTATGTGCTTTTCCTGCATCATACATCCAGAAATACCAATGATGAGATTGGGATTTCTATTTTTTAGTTCCTTTATCTGGGACACTCTTCCTAATACCCTTACCTCCGCGTGTTCTCTCACAGCACAAGTATTAAAAAGTAAAACATCTGCTTTTTCTAAATCTTCTGTATATTTATAGCCCATTTCCTCCAGCATACCAGCCAATTTTTCAGAGTCGTGCACATTCATCTGGCATCCGTAAGTTTCAATGTGATAGTACATTTCTTTTCCTCTGTTTTCCCGAGCAATTTCTTCCATTATTTCTCTCTGTTTTTTTAGCTCTTCTTCAGAAACATAGTAGGAATTACGCATCTTTATGACACCTCTTCATTTTTGAAAACTGATTTTTTTGTAGAAAAAAGTCCTGACAGGTTCAAAATTATACCTATAAGGCAATATTATCTGTTCGGTACTTCCGACGAAAAATATACCGTCTTCATTTAAAGACTCATAAAATTTTCTATACACTTTATCTTTAGCAATGTCATTAAAATATATTAGCACATTTCTGCAGATTAGCAAATCAATATTTTTTGGATACTCGTCTTTTAAAAGGTCATGCTTTTCAAAGCGGACTGCCCTTCTTATTTCTTCAGAAATTTGATAGTATTTCTCGTCTATTTTTTTAAAAAATTTTTTTACATACTCCGGATAAGGAATTTTACTTACCGCATCCACAGAATAAATGCCCTTTTTTGCTTTTTCCAATGCCCTTGTATCAATATCAGTTGCAATTATCGTCACATCCTTTAAATCTATGAATTTTGTCAAAAGCATTGCAACGGAGTAAGGCTCTTCTCCAGTAGAACAAGCAGCGCTCCAAACCCTAAATCCTTTTTTTACAATTGTAGGCAGCAAATCTTTTTCTAAAATTTCCCATTGATTTGGGTTCCTAAAAAACTCCGTGACGTTTATGGTTATATAATCTAAAAATTCATCGTATAATACTTTATCAGTGAGCAAGGCGTTATAGTATTCGTCGTAAGATTTAAATTTTTTATTGGCAATGAGAGATTCCAAACGCCTTTTCATCTGCTTTTCTTTGTAGAGGGATAGGTCGATTCCAGTAAGTTTGTATACTTTTTTAACAAATTCCTCATAGCCTACCATAAATATCTTCACTCCTAATTATAGAAAAAAGTGGCTATAAAAGCCACACAGGATTAGAAAATCTTATATTTTAGAAGTTAGCAACTTTAACTGGTTTCTCAAATACCCCCCGCTTGACCTCTGTTGCAGTCATATTCTCTGCCTTTAACATTCTCGCTATATAATTAACGCCATCCCACGGGTTGACATGGTCACCGCACGTGAATACGTCAACCGCGGCATAGCCCAGTTCTGGCCACGTATGAATGGTTAAATGAGACTCTGATATGACTACTACTCCGCTTACGCCCTGGGGATTAAATTTGTGAAAAGCCACTTCTCTGACTTCTGCGCCAGTTGCTATTGCAGCTTGGACCATGATATCTTCGATCATTTCCACATCGTCTAAAATCCTGCTGTCACAACCGTAAACTTCTGCCAAAATGTGGCGACCCAAAGCATTCATTTTGTATCGTGCCTCCTTTACTAAAATTTTGTTCCCATTCAATGACTTTAATTTTATCAAATTTTTCTCTTTTGTCAAGGCTTTTTACATGACAGTTTAATTTTATCAGATTTTTTTGTTTTGTCAAGGCTTTTTACATGACATAACTAAAATTTTTTCTTCAAAATTTCTCCCAAGTTTATTGTTAATTCCTGGTATTCAGTTTGCTTTATATCATCTTCCCTTTCAAAAGGAGGCACTTCTTTTAAGCTTATTCTATCGGAGGATACTTCCAATACTTCTACTGTTATAATATCCTCTGGAGAATAAGATTTGATACTTTTTTCTAAATTATTTTTGTGCACCAAACCTTCAACTCCAGGCTCTAGTTCTGCAAATACGCCAAAAGGCATAATCCGAGTAATCTTGGCTTTTAAAATATCTCCTTCGTGATACTTTTCCTTCACATTTTTCCATGGGTTTGGCAGAAGTTTTTTAAGGCTTAAAGTAATCTTTCCTTCTTTTTTATCCACTTTAAGCACATATGCAGACACTTTATCCCCAGGTTTTATTACTTCTTCAGGAGATTTAATCCTTCCATACCCTAACTCACCTATGGGTATAAATCCATCCATTCCTCCCAAATTCACAAAAGCTCCCTTTGGTATTATCCTGCTGACCTTCCCCTCTATTACATCCCCTTCTTCAAGCCTTTCAAGAAGCTCAGCCTTCATCTTTTCCTCTTCTAATTTGATGACTTCTTTGCGGGAAGCTATAATTTTTTTGCCAGGAACATATTCAATTATTAGAAGTTCTAATATTTTTCCCAAGTACTCTTCCAAATTTTCCACTCTTTTTGTTGAAAGATGGGAAGCAGGTATAAATAGCCTTTTACCTAAAGAATAAGCAATAACTCCTCCCTTTACAACCTTAACAACTTCCCCTTTTACTATCTCTCTATTTTTATAGGCTTTCTCAATTTTTTCTTCCCCTAATTTCTCTTCTGCTTTAATCTTTGAAGCAACAACGCTTCCCTCTTCGTTTTCTACCATCACTATATATAAATCAAGCTCTTCTCCTTCATGAAAATTAGAAAGCACGTCAAATTCGGGATTTAAAGAGAGTTCTTCTTTGGGCACAAAGGCTTCTCCTTTATATCCTATGTCTGCAACAACTCCATCTTCCAGTACTTTTACTACCTTGCCTTTCACAATGTCTCCCGCCTTAATGGGCCTAAAAACATACCCTTCTAAAAAATCATTCATTCTCATCTTCTCCTTTTAATGATTTAATCTTCTCTATGACTTCTTCAATCACATAATCAGGTGTAGAAGCTCCAGCGGTTATGCCGATAATATCATGCCCTTTTAACATTTCGAAAGTAATTTCATCGGCCCTTTCTATGTGATAGGTGTTTTTACAGTTCTTTTCACATATTTTTCGCAACTTCTGAGTATTGGAACTGTGTTTGCCACCTATCACAAACATCACATCCACCTTTTTAGAAAGGGCATCTGCTGCTTCCTGCCTCTTTTGTGTAGCATTACAGATTGTGTTAAAGTAAACCAGCTCTTTGGCCTTGCTTTTTAAAACTTCAAGTATGTCTTCCCAGTGCTTTTCAATCAGGGTAGTCTGAGATACTGCGCAAGCTTTTTCAAAAAAAGGTAAATTCTCTGCTTCCTCTACAGAATTTACTATGTAAGCCTTATCTTCACACCATCCATTTACCCCTATAACTTCTGGATGGTTCTTATCTCCCACAATCACTATATCATACCCTTTTTTATAGTACTCTTCAACTATGTTCTGCACTTTCTTTACAAAAGGACAAGTTACATCTATGATTTCTACACCCTTTTGTTCCAGGAATTCGTACAACTTTTTTGAAATTCCGTGACTCCTTATTATTAACCTATCCCCTTTTGAAAGCTTTTCTAGCTCCTCTTCTTCTATAACTCTTACCCCTTTTTCTTCTAAGTCTTTTACCACTTGAGGATTGTGAATGATTTCTCCTAAGGTGTATAGCTTTGTATCTTTTTGTTTGTTTAGCTCCTCATAAGCTATTTCAATTGCCCTCTTTACACCAAAACAAAATCCCGCGTGTTCAGCAATTAAAATTTCCATCTCAATCCTCCTAAATTAATTTAGCAATCTCTTTCATTATTTCTTCACCAATTTCTGCTAACTGTTGGGAGGAAAGCTTGGAATCATAATATTTCTCAAAAGTCATTGGCTTGCCAATATTTATAATAACTCTTGAAAACAGTCCGTATCTCCCCTTAATTCCTACAGGTACAACAGGAGCCTTTGACTTTATGGCCAACATTGCCACCCCTGGCTCTGCCCTCTGGAGCTTGCCTGTTTTGCTTCTCGTCCCTTCAGGAAAAATTCCCACTGCCCTTCCTTTTTTCAAATGGTTTAAAGCAGTTTTTATGGCGGATAAGTCCGCAGTGCCTCTTTTTACAGGAAAAGCTCCAAGGCCTGTCCCTAAAAGAAGCTTTAAAAAAGGATTTCTAAAAAGCTCTTCTTTCGCCATAAAATATATGCGCCTGTTTAAAAGTGCTCCGACAACTGGCGGATCCAGCAGGCTTATGTGATTAGGGCATATTATGACAGGCCCTTTTTTAGGGATATTTTCAAGGCCTTTTACCTTAATCCGAAATATGACTTTTACAATTGCTCTCACTATGACTTTCGCAAAATAATAAAACATATCAGATTTCCCCTTTTGTATTCTTCCTTATTGCTTCATAAACTCTTTCTACAACTTCTTCCTCTGTAAGGTCAGTAGTATCGATTAGGATTGCGCCTTCTGGAATTGTCAAAGGAGAAGTCTTGCGACCTGAATCCAAACTATCTCTTTTTTTTATTTCTTCTAACACTTCCTCGTATTTTACCTCTGTACCTTTATTTTTCAACTCTTCATAGCGCCTTCTTGCCCTCTCTTCCAGAGAAGCTGTAAGAAAAAATTTAAACTGGGCATCTGGGAGCACGACAGTGCCGATGTCTCTGCCGTCCATTACGACATTTTTTCCCTCTGCAATCTTTCGCTGTTTCTTCACTAGAATTTCTCTTACTTCAGGTATTTGCGACACAACGGAGACTTTTTGTGAAATAATGGGCTTTCTAATCTCCTCTGAAACATCTTCCCCGTCTAAGAATACCCTTTCTCCATCGAGAGAAATATCGCTTTTACGAGCTACTTCAACTATTCTTTCCTCATCCTTAAGAGATATGTTCTCCCTTAAAACTTTTAAAGTAATTGCCCTGTACATCGCACCTGTGTCTATGTAGGTAAAACCTAAAAGCTTTGCAAGTTTTTTTGCTGCAGTGCTTTTTCCTGCCCCTGCAGGACCATCAATAGCTATTTTTACAGTCAAGTTTATCACCTCAGGCCAAATCAGGTCTTAAATTTTTTGCTTCCTTAAGATATACATGTTTTACTTCCTGTTTTTCATCTATATTTGTAAAAATTGCCACTCTTATGCACTTAGGTAAACTTCCATTAACCTCCATTTCCTGAAAACACATCATGGGAACGTCATCAAATTCCATCTCTTTTCTCACAGCCTCTGCTGGATACGCAGCAGTTAGGTCTTTTGTAGCACTAAAAAAAATGCTTATCAAGTTTTCTTTTTTTAGCCCGTTCCTTCTCATAATTTCTTCTATCAGAATAACCGTATCTTTAAAAATATCTTCTCTTGTGTTTTCAGTAGTGATAGCACCTCTTATAACCTTTATAGCACATTCTCCTTTCTTCTGCTTCTTCAGTTTTATTATACCATAAACGCTATTTTAGTTTAACCATGCAGACTTTTTGTACATTTTTATCTACCCTTACCACTGTAGTATTTTGAGGCTCAATCACATTGTCACTTATGGCTGTTACTTTAAAGTGGAGAGGTTCGCTCTCTTTCGTCCCATCTATCTCCAAAATTTGGTTTGGCTTTACTGTAATTGTTATGGATTTCTTATAAAAATTAGAAACTGGCTCTCCATTTACCAGAATATAAGAATTTGGGGCTTTGTCCTTTTCTACTACTTCAATTGTGACTTTTCCTTCTTGAGATAAATTAGAATCTAAAAAGACGTGAGCATCTTCTTTTCCAATAAAAAGCTGGGCAATTGCAATGCTCAAAAGGCCCATCATTATAAGAATTGCCAGCACTACTTCGCTGTCTACATACCTTTTTAAAGTCCTTTTTCTCCTTTTCCCCACATCCACCCCTCCTTTTCTAGTCTATATATTATGCCCTGTAAACAAAAAAATGCAGGAAAAATGGTTTTCACGCATTAACCCCTGCTACATATCCTGTAGAAAAAGCAATTTGAAGGTTAAATCCTCCTGTAAGTCCATCTACATCTATAACTTCTCCGGCAAAGAAGAGCCCTTTTATTATTTTAGACTCCATAGTTGAAGGGTTTATTTCTTTTACAGAAACTCCTCCGCCCGTGACAATAGCCTCTCTTATTGGTCTTAACTCTCTCACTTTAAAAGTCAAATTTTTTAAGGTTTTTACAAGCTGTTTTCTTTCCACCTTTGTTATACTTCTCACTTTTTTATCAGGGTCTATATCAGACCTTTTCAAAATGTATAAAATAAGAGATTGAGGGAGCAAATCCTTTAAAGCGTTTTTTATATCTTTATTCGGGTACTTCCCGAAATCCCTTAAAACTCTTTCTTCCAGCTTTTCTTCTGTTAAAGCTGGTTTTAAGTCAATTTTTATAAAAACCTCACCTTTTTCAAGGTAATCATAAATAAATCTGCTCAAAATAAGTATTACAGGGCCTGAAAGCCCAAAATGAGCAAAAAGCATCTCGCCAAATTCCTCTTTTATCACTTTTTTGCCCTGTATAGCATAAACTTTTACATTTTTAAGAGAAACGCCCATTATCTCTCTCACATTCTCCTGAGTTACTATAGGTACAAGGGCAGGAAAAGGTTTCACAATGGTGTGTCCCAGCTTCTCAGCCATCGCATATCCGTCTCCTGTAGACCCGGTGGCAGGATAAGACAAGCCTCCTGTTGCCAAAATCACACTGTCGCAGGGTAAAAAGTCATCCCCTACCCTTATACCGGCTACCTTTCCATCCTCTGCTATTATTTCTTCAACTCTTGAATTATAAAAAATTTTTACTCCGTTCTTTTCAAGCAGGTTTTTAAAAAAATCTCTCACATCTATCGCTCTATCAGATGCTGGAAAAACTCTCATTCCCCTCTCTACTTTCAATTTGAGCCCATTATTTTCTAAAAATTCCATGAGGTCTCTGTTGGAAAACTGGCTAAAGGCACTATAAAGAAATTTACCGTTTCCAGGAATGTTTTCAAAAAAAGCATCTTTCTCCGCGAAATTTGTAATATTGCATCTGCCGTGTCCTGTAACCAGCAATTTTTTGCCGAGTATATTGTTCTTTTCAAAAAGGCTCACCTTTTTTCCTGTCATTGCTGCTGCCAGTGCCGCCATCATTCCAGCAGCTCCGCCGCCTATTACGAATACTTTTTTCATTTCTACTTCCTCTCTCCTAAATGGCAGGTATCGTTATACAAAACTAGAACTGCTTTTTTGTTTTCTTTTATATCTATTATGCTAAGAGAAGCATTATCCATTCTAAAGCTAGGGTAAAAGCTCAAATCGATTTCCAGCAATCCTAAAATTAGAGCTTTAATAGAAGTGCCATGAGATACAATTAGAATATTTTTTCCCCAATTCTCTTCTACAATCTCTTTTGTCTTTGTGAGCATTCTCTTTTGGACCTCTTTTAATGTTTCCGCATTTTCTATAAGGACATGTCTAGGATCTGTTTTCCAGAGGTCATAAAGTTCTTGATAGTTTTCTTCTATCTCCTTCGCAGTAAGCCCTTCCCAAACTCCAAAGGACATTTCCCTAAATTCCTCTATTTTTACTATGGGGGCATTTATCTCTTTTGAAATTATTTCTGCGGTGGTATAAGCTCTTTTTAAGTCACTAGAATATATACAATCTATGTTTTCCCCTTTCAGTCTTTTTGCAAGCAATTCAGCCTGTTCCAACCCTAATTGGGTCAGTTCAATATCTTTCATACCCTGCATTCTGCTCTCTAAATTCCACTTTGACTGGCCGTGCCTTGCTATATAAAGTCTTGTAACCATTTACTTTTCATTTCCTCCCAGTTATGCAAAATTAAGATAAAAGATTTGGTCTCCATAGGAAAGCTTAGATACTTTCCATTCTCTAGGACTTATTCCCACCTCATGATAAAGCAATCCCAAACTGTTCACAAATCTCACAAAATCCTTGTCCAGCCACGGAGGAGTCCAAGCTCCAGACCTAGCGATGTGAATTACGCTTATTAAGCTATCTTTTGGCAACTTGTCCACTGAAAACACAAAGTCTATTCTGTATAAATTTATGAACTCTTCAAAATCAGAAGGTTTTTCTAAAGAATAAGGGCTATACACAACCATGGCTTCTTTTATTATATCATCTTTAAAAAGTTTTCCCAACCAATTGGCACAGTTTACTTCAAATTCCAAAGAAGCCAAACCACTGTATCCTAAATCAGAGTGGCTGTCAAAAGATATAACTCTGTCACAGTTAAAATTTTTTGCTAAATAATAAGCAAATTTGTGGGACTCAGATACAAATACCTTTACTCCTTTGTAAAAAGGCAGAATATTTTTTATACTTTTCCAGAACTCTAGCCTTTCAGAACTTGCCCTTACGCTTTTTTCCAAATCTTCTCCTTGCAATTTTGCCATTATATACCTTTTGTACCAGAGCTGAAGAGAATTTCTCTCATTTTCTATATAAGAAAAAAACCATTCTTTTTTAAAAGGAATGAAGTA
>Ga0224486_100080_pt1 | contig 48906 bp, 46 predicted proteins | sample TexhydDE_CT_test_FD_172013 | JGI IMG/M metagenome (GOLD analysis project Ga0224486, IMG submission 172013) | Fracking water microbial communities from deep shales in Oklahoma, United States - hydraulically fractured wells DE_CT_test ... | reverse complement strand
CGAAGAACTTAGCGAAATATATTCAAGGATTTTGTGTAGTGAAGAATCTTTGGAAAACGCACAATGGCAATATCAATCGCATTCTTTCACAATTACACTCTTTCATCACTACAAGTTAACACTATCTTTTTCAGGTTTACAAATCAAAAGCCTTGCAAATACTTTTCACCAGTTCCTCTGCCACGTTTTCTGGAACCAAAACGGAGATTTTGATTTCTGATGTGGTTATTAGCTCCGGTTCAACACCATGTTCGGAAAGCACTTCTAAAAGTTTTGAAGCAACACCGTAATGAGACCTCATGCCTGTTCCAACAACAGTGATTTTTGAAAATTTCCCATAGAAATGGTATTTAGCACCGTAATCAGAAAGTGTTTCGTTGAGCAATTCTTCTATTTTGTCAAGCCTTTCAGGAACAACTGTGAACGACACGTGTGTTGATGTACCGTTCTTTACGAGAGATATCATATCGACGTTTATCCCTTTCTCTGCAACTCTCTTGAAGATATCTGTTACCACTTTTGCATCATTTGGCAAGTTCATTATAGAAACCTTTACCTGATTTTTGTCCAAACTAACCCCTGTAACAAGTGGTTCTTCAAGCCATTCAGGTATTCTGTCAACCACCCAAGTTCCCTCCTCATCGCTAAATGATGAACCACAGTAGACCCGCACGTTGTATTTTTTGGCTATCTCAACTGAACGTGAATGTAGTACCTTTGCACCAGTTGCTGTCATTTCGAGCATATCATCGTACGTAACGTACTTGAGTTTCTTTGTCTCAGGATAAAGTTTTGGGTCGCACGTATAAACACCTGCAACATCACTGTAAATCTCACAATCGCACTTCAATTTGGCAGCCAAAGCCACTGCTGAAGTGTCCGAACCACCTCTACCAAGTGTTGTAAGATGCTCGTCTTCGGTAATTCCTTGGAAACCAGTTACGACAAGCACATCGTAACTGTCGAGATATTCTCTCAGTTTCCTGACACTGATATCCATTATTCTCGCGTTGTTATAAGACTTTGTGGTTAGAATTTTGACCTGAAAAGCGTTCAAAGAAATTGCATTAATGCCCATATCTTTCAAAGCCATTGCAACAAGAGCACACGAAACCTGTTCGCCTGTGGTAAGAAGCATATCAAGCTCTCTTTCGTCGGGTTTGCTTGATACATTCTTGGCAAGTGAAATCAAATTGTCAGTTGTCTTACCCATTGCAGAGACAACGGTCATCACTTTGTAACCTTCTTGGACTTTCTTTGCTATTCTACGTGCAACGTTTCTGATTCTGTCAGGGTCAGCCACAGATGAGCCTCCATACTTTTGAACAATTACTCTACTCTGAAGAACGTTTCTTGTCAATCCCTCTCACCTACCTGCTCTTTGAATAGCTTATCTGTTAATTTCTCTGAGACTTTCCAAAATTTGTGTCTTATTAGCTGTCTTTTCATCGACCTTTTTGATTGCCTTAGCTGGAATGCCTGCAACAACAGTGTAAGGTTCCACATCATCAACGACAACCGCACCGGCGGCAACAACAGCATGATGACCTACTCTTACACCTTCTAAAATCACAGCGTTTGCACCAACAAGAACATAGTCCTCAATGATAACAGGTGTTGCACTTGGTGGTTCAACAACGCCCGCCACAACCGCACCAGCACCTATATGACAATACTTTCCAATTCGAGCTCGTGCACCAATTACAGCGTTCATATCAACCATTGTCCCTTCACCAATTACAGCGCCGATATTTATTACAGCCCCCATCATTACAACCGCCTTGTCACCAATTTCAACAAGCTCGCGGATAATTGCCCCTGGTTCTATCCTTGCGTTGAATCGGGATATATCTGCCAAGGGAATTGCTGAATTCCTAGCAATGTATTCCACTTTGTATTTTTCAATCCCTTCATTTCTAAGCACCTGTGAGATGACTTCAAAATCCCCAAATAGTACTCCAAAATCTTTCCCGACAACGAAATCAAATTCAAATTCCTCAGACTTGTACTTTTCAAAATCAACACTATCTAATCTGCCTGAAATGTACACCCTTACCAGGTCCCTTTTCTTGCTTTTTGCAATAATATCGATAATTTCTTCGCTTGTTAATTCTCTTGCACTCTTTTTAACATCCATCTTAACCCCTCCATACACCGATTATTTGGCTTGCGCAGATTCCAAAACGTCATCGTAGCTAAAAAATCCATTTTCTTTTCCCAGAACAAACAGTGCAGCATTCCTTACACCTATCACAAACGCCCTTCTTGATAAAGCTCTATGTGTAATCTCAACAGTTTCGCCAGAGTTGGAAAAAATCAACGTATGTTCACCAAAGACTCCACCAACTCTTATAGAGCTTATTGGTATCTCCCTACCCAAAGCTTGCTTAAGCATTTTAGCAGTCCCGGATGGAGCATCCTTTTTCTGGTTATGATGAATTTCAACCATAGCTGCATCCCAACCTTCGAAATAGCTCGCATATTCCTTTATAATTCTTTTTAAGATAGCGATTCCCGTTGAAAAGTTATAACTTTGAACCACGGGAACATGTTCAGATAACTCTTTTAACTTTGCAAAATGTTCCTCAGTCAGAGCAGTTGTCCCTATCACAAGTCCGCAGTTGAATTTCCTGCATAGTTCAATTGTTTCAAAAACAGCATCGGGCGATGAAAAATCAATTATTACTTGTGGTCGCTCAATTTCTTCAAGAACCTCTCTATCTTTCCTCAAAACGCACAAATCACCTAACGAAGAGAAATAACTTTGAATTTCTACACCCATTTTCCCGTTTGCACCAACTAAACCGTATCTTATGTTCACTGTGTTTGGTCTATTCATTCGATCGCCCCCAGTTCCTTAAGAATCACTCTCAGTCTTTCCACAGTTGATTCTTTCGGTGGAACAAGCGGTAGTCTGTATTCGTTTTCCAGTAATCCCATCAAGTACATAGCAGCCTTAACAGGAATCGGGTTGGTTTCTATGAAGAGGGCTTTGAACAATGGAATAAGCTGCGTGTGAATTTTGAGTGCTTTTGAGATGTCACCTGAAAAGATTGCATTGACCATCTCTACCATCCGAGCGGGAACAACGTTCAAAGCTACAGATATTACTCCCTTGGCACCTGCGCATATCATATGAAATGCTCTATCATCGTTTCCTGAGTAGATGTAGAAATCGAGGTCTTTTGTCAATCTGTAAATCTCATCAGATTGAGCAACATCTGGATTTGCTTCCTTTATCGCTTTTATATTTTGACACTCCACTGCCAAGCGTGCCACGGTTTCAGGAGATATATTCACACCGGTTCGAGAGGGGACGTTGTAGATGATTATCGGAATTTCAAGTCTTTCTGATAAATACTTGTAGTGTGCGTAAAGACCTTCCTGTGTAGGTTTGTTGTAGTAAGGAGTAACTATTAATACGGCATCTGCACCAAACTTTTGCGCACTCAAAGAGAGTTCTAAAGTCTTTTTCGTATCGTTGGTCCCGGTTCCAACAATAACTTGAGCTTTACCTTCACAAATCTCCTTAGTTAACGCTGTTAAACGTTCTCTTTCTTCAACTGTCAAAGTAGCACCTTCACCTGTTGTTCCAGCAACAATGATAGCACTTACACCACTTTCAATTTGCCATCTCAGAATCCTTTCATAACTTTCGTAATCAACCTCACCGTTAATGAACGGTGTTACTATCGCAGTTCCAACCCCGTGAAACATACGCATCTGACCTGACGGATTACTCATGTTCGACTCCCCCTTCCAAATAAATTCCATCACTCTCAAAAAGTACATTGAGAATTCCGCCTTTTGTTTGAGCTGTTAATTTGTCTGGTATTTTGTTGTCACGAAGAATATAATACTTGACGAAATACGCTGTTGCCGTCGTTCCTGAACCGCAGGATAATGTTTCTCTTTCAACACCTCGTTCAAAAGTCCTAATCTCAAAGGTACTGGCATCTACTACATTAAACAAATTAACATTGGCATTGAACTTATGTCTAAGCAACCTTGCAATTTCCATATCGAATTCCCAGATTGCTTTTCCGACGTTCATAACAAGGTGTGGTACACCTACTGTAATCAATATTCCTTCAAAACCCGAGAGTTCTTCTTGAGGCACGAAATAATTAACAACAGGGTCTGGCATTTGGACAGAAATTTTTTCTCCAATGTATCCATTAAGCACACCTGCATTGGTTTTTATGGAGACTTTTCCAAAAACGTTGAAATACTCTGAGAGAAATTTCAAAAACGTTCTTGCTCCATTTCCACAAAAAGTTGCTCGTCTTCCATCTCTGTTAAAATAATCCATAAAGAACCACTTACTATGTTGTTCAACAAAGATAACTCCATCCCTCTCTTCGACAACCTCAAGCACAATCTTTTCCTTTTCTACATCGTTTAGAGTTGTCTTTGTCGCATCGACAACGACGAAAGTATTACCTGTTGCTGAGTATTTGCAAATTAAATCAACCCCGAGCTTTCTTAACTCATCTTCCCTCAACTTCCTCCGCCTCGCTTTCGACAATCAAGTCAGAATTCAATTGACTGTGTAGCTTCAAAATCCTAACGGCATTCGTTGCAGCTCCAACTCTCAGATTGTCAGCTACAACCCACAATCCAAATGTGTGCGCATCAAACAGCCTTATTCTACTAACGTGGACATAGTCATCACCAGCTACTTCTATTGGTGTAATGATATAGTCATGAACTACTACATCCTCACCTGAAGCAATAGTTTCTACTAAGTCTTCTTTTGACATTATTGGGAAGAGAGTTCGAGCTACAATACTTTCCGAATGTCCCACCCTAACAGGAACCCTTACAGTTGTTGGGAATACGGCTATAGACCTTGAATTCAATATTTTCCTTGTTTCGTTTATCATCTTCCACTCCTCTTGAGATATATCATCTTTTAAATCACCTATGAGTGGAATGACGTTGTGGGCTATCTGTTTTGGGAAAACCGTATATGTTGTATCACCGGCAAGTTGCCTTTCGTATTCAACAATAGCCTTGTGACCTGCCCCGGAAACTGCCTGGTATGTTGAAACAAATATCTCGTGTAAATGGTATCTGTCATGCACCCTGTAAAGCGCTAAAACCATTTGAATAGTTGAACAATTCGGATTTGCAACAATTCCACGGTATCCCTTTAACAGTTTTCCGTTTATTTCCGGAACGACAAGCGGAATTTCTGGGACCATCCTGAATGCAGATGAGTTATCAATTACCGTTGTTCCCGCTTCTGCTGCAATTGGTGCATATCTTCTTGAAACATCTGCACCAACTGAGAAAAGTAAATAGTCAAAACCTTCCCTCATAGCTTCTTCCGTGAGAACCTCGACCTTCACTTGCACACCTTTGAACGTTAGAGTTTGACCGGCTGACCTTTCCGATGCAAAGAGCCTGAGTTCAGAAACTGGAACCCCGCTTTTTTCAAGAACCTCGACCATCGTTCTTCCAACTGCTCCTGTTGCACCTACAACACCGACCTTGAACCCCATAGAAAATACCTCCTTTTTTATGATGGATTGAAGTATTCATAAGCCTAATAAAAAAGCGGGCTACAGTTTTTCACTGTAGCCCGCTTATGGTAGTCTTTTGTTACTTGCTTGCGTCTGTTTTTATCCCAAGCCAAACGCAAGCTGACCACCATAAAGCGGGCAGCTGCGTTTAGCTTTAGATTTCATATTGATTTCAATATTCATGATGTTTTCAGCTGATAAATTCAAATAATCAAACACGCTATGACGTCCTCCCGACTAAATTTCATTAAATCTCTGTTTTACTCGTTTTTTCTTGCTATTTCTTAGGCAGCTTATTTGTCCATATTATATCACAAGACTACCATATCTTGTCAATACATGATTTTAACTAAAAAAGCCCTCCGTTAAAGGAGGGCAAAAACTATGAGCAAAGAGCATGGGAAGGGATTTACTATACAATCTCTTTGAAACCTTCTCCGTAAACAAACCTCGCCTCGTTCACAAGAAAGAAAGCTTTTGGATCGACATTTCTGATTGCGTTGACCAATTCATGAAGTTCTCGTCTTTTCAAGACAACCAACAACACATTACGTGGCAGATTAGTATACCCTCCTTTGGCTTCGAAGACAGTGCAACCTCTACCTAATTCCGATAAGACAAAATCCCTGATTTCGTCAATTCTCTCGGAAACGACCCATACGTTTACAGAAAGTTCCAAACCTTTCATTACAAAGTCAATAGTTGTTCCGTTGACTATTATGGCAAGTATCGAATACAAACCCGTATCAATGTTGTAAACAAGCCCTGCGGCAAGACCTATGGCAAAGTCGATAAATAAAATTGACATACCGAATGGTGCCCCAAAAAATTTATTCAATATTTTTGCGATAATATCAGTCCCGCCTGTTGAGGCATTTTGGGAAAAAGCGATAGCCATACCAATGGCAGTTAGTATATCCCCAAAGAATACAGCAAGAATCACATCTTTGCCTTGATACTTGTAAATAGGCACTATTCTATCGAAGAAATCTATCAAAAAATTCAACAAAAAAGTGCAGTATATTGTTTTAAAACTGAAGTCAAATCCTATTATCAGGAATGCTGTCAGAAAAAGGGCAACATTGATAATATACATCCATATCCCCACCGAAAGCGGGATTAATCTGTTCAAGACAATTGCAAGACCTGATGCTCCACCAGCTGCAATGTTGTTAGGAATTAGAAAAATAACCAATCCAAGGGCTGTGAGTAGCACTCCAAATGAAGAGAGGAAATATTCTTTTATCAATTTCTCCAAGCGTCTCTTACTTCCCACGGAAATTTCACCACCTTAACTCCTAATTCCTTTAGTCTTCGTTCCTTAAAAGAAACTTTTCCCCTTTCTCCTTCAATAATTGCTCCCGCATGCCCCATACGTTTCCCTTCTGGAGCATGTCTACCTGCAAAGAAAGCAACGATGTTTTCTGGAGAGAACCCTATTTTTATTGCGTGCTCAACACCTCTTACCTCATCTTCACCACCAATTTCACCAATCAAGAGAACTTTTTCATAACCTATATTTTTTACTATTTCAAAAGCCTCTGAAACAGTTGTCCCAACAATTGGGTCTCCACCCAACCCAAGTGCTGCGCCAACGCCTGGACCCTCGCTGAGATGTTTTGCTGTTTCATACATCAACGTACCGCTTCTTGAAATGATAGCTACATCACCTGCTTTAAAATACTTTTCTGGCATAATACCGACCTTAACTCGCTCGTGTGGGTTAATAACACCTGGGCAATTAGGACCAACTATTCTAGCTCCTTTTTCTTTTGCCAATTTCAACATCTTTATCGTATCGTGAACAGGAACATGTTCAGTTATTATTACATGGTTTACCACACCATTGTCAACAGCATCTTTAAACGCTTCCAAAACATTCTGTGGCGGAACGAAAAAAATAGCAGTGTCTGGCTTTTCAAAACTCTCACTGAGACTTTGATAAACTGGCACACCCTCTATGCGATGTATATGTTTATTCTTACTCACGACACATATTACATTTGTTCCGTATTCAATCATTCTTTTCAGATGATAACTTCCATACCTTCCTGTCCCACCGTAAACGCAAACTTTATTTGTTTTATAAAACATCGCTAACCCCCCTCTTTAAGGTTTTCGTGTCTCTCTGAAGCCTTTCAATTAGCTCTTTCATATCTTCGACAGCATCAATTTTATGTTGTTTCAGTAGTTCTCTTGCCAGGAACTCGTTGTTTCCAGACAACCTTATGTAAATTTCAAAATCCGGATTTTCTTCTTTGAAATTTACGACACCTTTAGCTATCTCAAGACAGTCTGTAATACCTCCAAAAATGTTCAAAACAGCTTTATTACACAAGGATTTGACCTTTCTCAAAGCCTCGCACACGCTTTCCATTGTTGCTCCCCCACCCAAGTCACAAAAATTAGCCGGTTTGTAACCGTATTCCACAAGAGCGTCTATTGTTGCCATGACAATTCCTGCACCGCATCCAATCACACCAACTTCCCCATTTTCAAACGCCACAAAAGAATTGTTTTCTACATCATCTTCAGATGCCCACAACTGTCTAAATAACGCGCTATCATCTACATGGAATACCGCATCTAACGCGTAAAAATCGCCATCTTTGAGGACAAAAGGATTGATTTCCAATAAAGTCAAGTCGTATCTAACAAAAATTTTGTACAACTTCTTTGCAAAATCCTGAAGGTCTTTCGGAAGGTCGTGTATATTACTTGTACGTAATACCTTATCAGGATACTTTAAAGCAAACTCCTCTATGTTAACGCCTCCAACCTCTGAATACACAAACACAATATCCCTCACATTTCTGTCAATTGAAAGTGAAATATACCTTTCAGTGTCATGAGGAATGTATTCTTCGACTAATACTCCGAAAGGTTCTTCTCCTTTTATCTTCATCCCTAAAATCTTCTTAATGCCCTCAAGACTTTTCTCTAAATCCTCGGCAAGCACAATCCCACCGGCTTTCATCCTTCCACCAACTAATACTTGAGCTTTAAGAACCTGCGGAAAACCTAACCTTTCCAAGCACTTTCTCAAAAACTTTTCTTCTGCTAGTTCTTCGGATGTCACCAAATAGCTTCTCGGTACTTTTACTCTTTCCGCGCGTAAAATATCCTTCGCCAAATACTCGTGAATCTTCATGCCTTTCTACCCCCTTTCAAAATTCAAAGAAAAATACCCCCAAAAATCGATGGTTTTTGGGGTGCCCATTCCCTTAAAGGCAGGTCTCCCGACTCGTGGATCATCCTACTCCCTGCGCCTTCCCAGCTTAAAAGCCAGTGGCATTCTGCAGGTTTCGTCCCCACTCACGGTGGCCCGACCGTCCCGGATTTTCACCGGAGTTCCCTTTTAAGCACGTAAGTGCACCTTTAAGGGTAGGGGAATATTAAGTTTTGTCCTTTTCCGATAATATACTAAATCCTATCCTGCGCAATTGCAACTACCACCTTATATCCACCAGAGGCAATTATTTTAGATTATCTTATCATTTTTTGCTGTTTTTTCAATGATTCATGCCTATGCTTGTTTATGATTTATCAAACTCATTAATTAAAATACATATGTAGACAAAGTCTATCTTTTTATGTTATAATAAGTTAAACCTAATTCACTAAATTTGACACGTGTGGGGTGATTAGATGAAAAGTTTGGGAGACTTATTAATACAAAAGGGTCCATTTTCAGAAATTGTTATAGGAAACACTGCAATTGTGAGGGCGATGATTGAAAGTGGTGTAAGAGTTGTAACGTCATATCCTGGTTCACCCACACCGGAGATAGCCGAAGCGATAAATGCGATACCAAAAGACAAAAATCCACTATACTTTGAGTTTTCAACAAACGAAAAGGTAGCCTTAGAAGTAGCGTTTGGCGCAGCAGTTAACGGATTCACTTCATGTGTGTTTTTCAAAAGCGTTGGTATGAACGTGGTTGCCGATTCTTTTGTCCAGCTAAGCATGATGGAAATTCCTGGTGGAATGGTAATTGTAACAGGCGATGACCCGGGTGCGAACAGTTCACAAAATGAGCAAGATAACAGACACTACGCAAGGCTTTCCTACACACCTGTCTTTGAACCGAAAGATGCCCAAGAAGTTTACGATATGTTCAAACAAGCTGTCGAATACTCCAAAAGGCTACGTTCTCCGGTAATTCTCCGCTTAACTACCCACACAGCTCACTTCAAACAAAAAGTCACCTTTGGAACTTTTATTCCCTCACCACTAGGTTCACCTATCTTTGATGCTAAAAACAACGGTCCATACATTCCGATAGCTCAAAATGTTCCAGTGATGAAAAGAAGGGCGCTTGAAAAATTGCAGATGTGGGCTGAGATTTCGGAAAAATACGCTTTTGTAACAGACAACGGGAGTGATATAGGAATTATAACGGCTGGACTTCCTTACCTTTCACTACTCGATGTTTTGGGCGAAAACGCCAAGAAGGTAGACATTTTAAGACTTGGAATGGTTTATCCGTTACCAAGGAAAGCAATAACGGAATTTCTCAAAAAGCACGAAATAGTCAAAGTTTTGGAAGAGTTAGATGATTTCATCGAAGAAAAGGTGAAAGCGATAGCCTTTGAAGAAGGTATTGATGTAAAGATTGTCGGAAAAGTTGATATTGAAGACTGGATTGGAGAATACACTCCGGAAAAAGTTCATTCAGTTCTTACGAAATTTGCACCAGAGCTGGTCAAAAATATCAAAGTTCCAACCAACACCATCCGAGTACTGAGCCGTCCACCACAACTTTGTCCGGGTTGTGGTCACAGACCGGTTTTCTATATTCTCTCAAAAATTTTAAGAGAAAAAGATATATCCGTGGCGGATATCGGGTGTCATACACTCGGATTTTTGGAACCTTACAACGTAGGGCAAGTCCTTTTATCAATGGGACATTCGACAGGAACAGCATCTGGTCTTAGCATGTTCAACTTAGATAGAAAAGTTGTTGCATTCCTTGGAGACTCAACATTCTTCCACGCTGGAATACCTGGAATTATAAACGCCGTGTTCAATAAGCATAACTTTACACTGGTGATAATGGAAAACGGGACAACAGCCATGACCGGTCATCAAGACCATCCAGGAAAAACAATGAAAATTCGACAGATTCTCGAAGCTATCGGTGTGAAACATATTTGGGAAGTCGATACGTACCAACAAGATAAACTTGAAGAGGTCTTGCGAACAGCTCTTGAAACAAGAGAATTCAACGTTGTTATTGCAAAACATCCATGTATGTTGAAATTCACAAGAGAAAGAAGAAGGAAGGGTGTTATAAAAGTACCTCAGATGAAGGTAACTAACAGATGCACACTTGCCGGTGTGTGTATAACCAAATTCGCATGCCCATCGTTCCAAAGAGCGGATGATGGAAGCATCTTTGTCCACGAAGACCTCTGTATTGGCGATGGTTCATGTATGGTTGTTTGTCCATCTGGAGCGTTGGAGTTTGAGAAAGTGGTATCAGGTGGTGATGCGAAATGAAAAAGTTTGACATATTCCTCATAGGCGTTGGCGGACAGGGAATAGGGCTGTTGAGCGAAGTACTGATTCGTGCCATCGATTACAGTGGTCAAAAATGCATAGGCGTTGATACCCACGGTTTAGCCCAAAGAGGAGGTATTGTTTCTTCGCACATTAGAATCGGAGAAGCGAACTCCCCACTTGTAATACCTGGAGATGTTGATTTGGCACTTGCACTTGAAAGACACGAAGCTGCACGTGCACTTAACTATCTGAAAGATGGATGTACTCTTGTTTATTACAACACATCGTGGCAACCGTTACCTGTAAGATTAGGCAAAGAAGGTGAAATAAAGGAAGAAGAAATTGAAAACGTAGCTAACACGCGAGGCATAAAGGTATACAAAGTCAAATACGATTTGCCAGATGCACGTATGCAAAACATCGCACTACTCGGGGTAGTTGCAAGAAACAACCTTATACCTGGTGTCGAACCTAAACATTATCTGATGGCTATGGAAGATTTAATGAATGAACGAATTTATACTGCGAATAAAGAGATATTTGAAAGGATTTTGGAGGCGATATGAGTATGGAGAAGAAAAGTGAGATTTCAATTGTATTAAGCGGTGCTGCAGGACAAGGTGTTCAAGCTGTAGAACACATTCTAACAAGGGTAGCAAAGGATTCGGGATTCCATGTCTTTGCAACAAAAGAATATATGTCAAGGGTGCGTGGAGGCAATAACTCAACGGAGATACGTATATCATCGCAACCAGTAAAAGCTTACGTGGACCGAATCGATGTATTAGTTCCTCTCAATGATAACGCAATCGAACGGCTGAGACCACGTATTACGGAAGAAACGATTATCCTTGGTGAAAAGAAATACGTTGAAAATGAAAAGAACTCTATAGGCATCCTACTTGAAGAGATTGCAGAAAGTTTTGGTAACAAGATATACGAAAACTCAGTAGCGATAGGTATCCTGGCTGGGATTATAAAGGCCGAGGAAGATGCCTTGGTTAACAATATAAAAGCGTACTTTTCTAAGAAGTCCGAAGAGGTAGTTAAGGCAAACATTAATGCAGCTCTAAAAGGTTACGAAATTGGAAAATCTCTTGGACTGAGGTTCGAAATAATACCCTCCGAACAAGTGAAAAAGCAATACCTTCTAAACGGTTCTGAGGCGGTTGCAAAAGGTGCCATAGCCGGCGGTTGTAATTTCATATCATCTTACCCTATGTCACCAGCAACAACGGTATTTACAGAACTATCAAGGTTGTCAAAACAGTACGGTATACTTGTCGACCAAGCGGAAGATGAAATTGCCGCCGCCAATATGGCAATCGCTGCATGGTACGCAGGAGCTCGTGCCATGGTATCAACCTCCGGTGGTGGTTTCGCACTGATGACAGAAGCCATCAGTTTATCGGGTATGATTGAAACACCGATAGTTGTGCACCTCGGCCAAAGACCAGGACCAGCTACAGGTTTACCAACAAGAACTGAGCAAGGGGATTTAAACCTCGTGTTATACGCAGGGCACGGTGATTTTCCAAGAATCATTTACGCTCCTGGAAACTTATGCGAAGCCTATGAGCTCAGTGCAAAAGCGTTCAACATGGCTGATAAATACCAGATACCAGTTTTTATCCTCACAGACCAGTATTTTCTTGATTCCTTCTACAATGTCGACGAAATGCCACAAGTAAAGATGGAACGTTATATCATCAAAACGGATGAGAATTACAAAAGATACGCACTCACAGAAGACGGAATATCGCCGCGTGGCATTCCTGGTTATGGAAAGGGACTGGTAAGAGTTGATAGCGACGAGCACGATGAATACGGACACATAACAGAGAGTGCTCAAGTAAGGAGAAAAATGGTCGAAAAACGGTTAAAAAAGATGGATAAAATTATTCAAGATGCAGTTCCACCTAAGCTTTTCGGAAGTGAGAATTACAGATACCTCATTGTCACTTGGGGCTCCACTCAATTGATAGTCAAAGAAGCTCTTGAACAACTTGGTAACAAGGATATAGCGATGCTTCATTTCTCGCAGGTGTACCCCGTTCCACCAATTGCGGAAAGTTACCTGAAAAAAGCGGAAAAGGTAATATTTCTTGAGCAAAACGCAACAGGACAATTTGCGAATCTTATAAAACTAACATTTGATGGTGTAGACACCCGAAGAAGAATATTGAAATACGACGGATTCCCATTCTCAGTGGAACAAGTTGTGGAAGTTATTTCCAAGGAGGTTGAGTAATATGAGCAATACGAATACCGCATTTGACCCAAAAATTTACGACATTCCCGATGCGGATATCGCCTGGTGTCCAGGATGCGGAAATTTTGGAATAATCAATGAACTAAAAACGGCACTTGCACAGTTACAACTTGACCCAACTCAAGTTGTATTGGTTTCTGGTATAGGTCAGGCAGCGAAAATGCCTCAGTATGTTAAAGCTAATATGTTTAATGGACTGCATGGGAGGTCACTACCTACAGCAGTTGCTATAAAGATGGTTAATCCCAACCTTGTTGTAATTGCTGAAAGCGGAGATGGATGTACATACGGTGAAGGTGGTAATCATTTTATTCACACAATAAGAAAGAATCCTGATATAACAAACATTGTGCACGATAACCAAATATACGGCTTGACAAAAGGTCAAGCATCCCCAACAACAGCACGAGGACAAGTAACAACACTCCAATTCGATGGAGTTATCGTTGACCCATTCAACCCCATCGTTGTTGCTGTTGCTCTTGATGCATCTTTTGTTGCCAGAAGCTTTTCTGGAAATTTCCAATTAACTGTGGAACTCATCAAAATGGCGATAAAACACAAAGGATACGCTCTTATCGACATACTACAACCGTGTGTCACCTTCAACAAAGTTAACACATACCAGTGGTATAGAGAAAACACGTATCTACTTCCAGACAGCTACGACCCAACTGACAGACAAGCTGCATTTAAAATTGCAGCCGATACATCAAAGCTTGCACTAGGAGTGATATATATGAACCCAAACAAGCCGGTTTACGAAGAGCAACTCGCACCATATCAAATTGATAAAACACCCGTTGCGTTGAGGGGGTTGGAGTTATGATTCAATCACGCTTTAAACTCATTCCTCAGTTTACTTTAAAGGATGAAGAAGGGAAAGATTTTTCCTGGACAAACCTTTTGGGAAGGTATACAGTGGTTTATTTCTATCCCAAAGCAAATACTCCGGGGTGTACACTCGAAGGTATCGATTTCACAAGACTTATCCATGAATTTAACGGTAATGTAATAGGCATATCCCCTGACGACTGTAAGGCAATATCAAACTTCAAGTCGAAAAAGGGACTGAAAGTGAAATTACTTTCGGACCCAGAAAGAACTGTTGCGAAACAATTCGGAGCGGTTAAAGAAGAAAGACTAATAAGGTCTACATTCATAGTCGACCCATGGGGGAGAATCAGAAGAGAATGGATTAAAGTTAGCGTAAATGGGCACGCTGAAGAAGTATTAAAAGAATACAAAAGAATCATCGAAGAAGACCAAGCTCTTAACGACAATATCCTTGTGAGAAGGGCCTTTAGAGGTATAAGACCAGACCCTGTTGAAGATGAAAAGATAGAAACTCTTTTGAAAGCAGCACATTTGGCGCCTTCATGTATGAACAAACAGCCTTGGAGATTTCTTGTGGTGAGAACGAAGGAAAATCTCGACAAACTTCATTCCACACTCTCTGGAGGCAATTACTGGATGAAACAAGCCCCGGTAATGATTGTAGTCTACACAGATGACGAACTTGGCTGTCAGCTGAGCGATAGGAGAAATTACTCACTATTTGACACAGGAACTGCCGTTGGATTACTGTTAGCCCAGGCAACACAGATGGGACTTGTTGCGCATCCAGTTGCTGGGTATGACCCAGTAAAGATAAAAGAGATATTTGGCTTGAACGGGATAATTATTACCGTAATAGCAGTAGGTTACTGGGGAAATCTCGATATGCTGAACGAAAAGCACGCTACTATTGAGCTGGGTGATAGGATAAGAAAAACACTTGAAGAAGTGGCGAAGTTTATATAATCTCTGTATGATTAAAAGACCACCCAGTTGGGTGGTCTTTTACTATTTATGCGTTAATCCCAAATTTTCCCAGTGTTTCTAAGATTCCTTTTGAACTTAGGCCAATCGCTATATGCCAAGCCATAAGACGAGCCTGTGTAGATTGCATATAAATATCCATCGTCTGTTCCCACATAAAGTATTCCACCATCTAAAGTTGCAGAAGAAGGATTGTATCCGATAAATGTTTTCCATTTTTGCTTGCCGTCAGATGAAATTGCGTAGACATATCCATCATTACTTGGGACGTATATCGTCCCATCTGAGCCAATAACTGGCGTAGCTCTTATGTAACCATTAGTTTTGAATGTCCATTTTATCGTTCCGTTGCTGTTAATTGCATACAGATATCCATCATCACTTCCTGCGTAAACTGTTCCATCAGAACCTATCACTGGTGAAGAACGTACCCAATCATCTGTTCGAACTTGCCATTTCAATGTTCCATCTGACCTTACTGCATAGATAGAACCGTCATCACTACCTACATATATCGTTCCGTCACTACCTATCGCCGGGGATGAGTAAATAGGTCCGTTAGTTTTGAATTTCCATATCTCATGGCCGTCCCAATCATCCCAATCATCAAGTGCGTAAAGATACCCATCATTGCATCCTATGTATATCGTTCCATAACTACCTATAGCTGGTGATGAATACACTGCACCCCCAAGTTGAATTTTCCATTTTCGCACGCCGTCGTACGTGCAAATTGCGTAAACTTCCCCATCTTTAGTTGCAACGTAAACAGTAGAATAGTCCAAAGCTGGTGAAGACCTTACCAAACCATTGACTGGATGTTTCCATTTAATCGTCCCGTCTGAGTTGATGGCATACAAATATCCGTCATCACTTCCCACATAAATTGTTCCATCCGAAGCAACAGCAGGTGAAGAGTATACCCAATAGTTGGTTTTGTACTTCCATTTAAATAAGCTATCAAGTGATAGCGCATACAAATATCCATCGTCACCACCGAAATAAATTGCTTCCCTACTCCAATTTGTGTCAATAGCAGGACAGCTGTATATCGCTCCACCTGCTTTGAACTTCCAAATAATATCCCCAGCGGATGGCTTTTGCAAAGTTACATTTATGCTTGCCTCTTTCTTATTTCCAGCCAAATCATATGCTACAGCTTTCAAAGAATAACTACCAGAAAGATAATCCCTTGTATCAATGACAAACGTATAAGGTGCTTCTGTCTTTTCGCCTACTTTTGAATATCCTACGTAAAGCTCAACTTTACTTATTCCGAAATTATCCGATGCATCCACCTTAGTTTGAACTATACCGATAATAACTTCCCCATTAGTTGGTGATACAATGCTAACATTTGGAAGCGTATTATCGAAATTAACTTGGAGACTTGTTTCGCTGCGTTTGTTAAAAACATCAAAAGCTACAACCTTCAAAGTGTATGGCCCATCTGAGTAAGCCGTAGTGTCCAAAGTAAATGTGTAAGGTGAAGTGGTCTTTTCTCCTATCTTGTTACTATTCAAATAGAACTCAACCTTACTTATCCCATTTCCATCGAATGCTGATACTTCAATATTTTTCGTCCCTGAGATGTATGAACCGTTTGTCAGAGACTTTATCGAAAGACTTGGAGGGTTATTGTCTATCTTGAACCAAATCGTTGCTTCGTTTGTGTTTCCTGCTTTGTCGTAAGCTCTGGCTTTAAAAATGTATCCGCCATCTAGATATTTTGTCGTATCAACAGTGATAGAAAAAGGACTTGAAGCCTTTTCACCGATTTTTGAAGAGTTGAGATAATATTCAACTTTCTCAAGCTCTTTATCATCTGAAGCTTCAACATCTATTACAATTGTCCCACTTAAATACGGTTCACTGATTGTTGTTGGAATGCGAACCTGAGGCTGAACTTTATCTACAATTACCGTCTTCGAAACCTCACCAACGATGCCAAATTCACTCGTAGCTTTTGCGGATAATTGCACCGTCTCTTGCGCATCGTCTGGAAGGGTAACTGGAATCGTTACACTTCCACTTGTGAGGTTGGTCTCTTTCACTCCCACGAGATTACCATTAGAATATATCTCCACTTTCTTTACCTTAGGTCCGCTTTGGATTGATATGTCGACGTTAAACCCCGCATAATCGTTTACAATACTTAACTGCGGTCGACGAAAATCTAACGTTAAATTGTAAGTAGAAGACTCGACGGAGTTACCACTTTTATCGATAGCTTTTGCCTTAAATTGATATTGCTTGACAGTATCTATCTCTATAGGTACAGTAAGTATGAACACTTCCGTTCCGGATTTTGATTTAACTTCCTTTTCACCAACCTTCTCTGTTCCGTTGTAGAGCTCTATCTTATCAACTAACTCGTTATCGGAGAATTGAATATTTATCTTTACATTCACATTTGTTTCGACAACCTCGTATGACACAACCAAGCTCACTTGCGGAACTTGGGTATCTTTGAACGGAATACAAGAGTTTGTTAGTAAAATAAAGACAGATAAAATTACCCAAGTAGAAAAGGATAGAACGATTGTTCTAATACTTTTCGGTTCTCTCACACAAACCACCTACCTAAGAAACCCACTACACCTCAATTTTACCACCGAAACAAAAGAACAATTCCTTAGATTCTCTAAAAAAAGGCTACCTTATTCGGTAGCCTTTTTCTTTCCCTGTCTCTTATCTTCCCAAAATACAGTTACAGCATACAAAACTTTACCTGACAGTTGCAATACAGCACTGATTTCGCCGTTTGTGATTTTGAGCCTGAAATTCTTTTGCATTATTGCCATTGAATCTTTTGATTCAAGCAACTTCACAAGGTCTTCCAATGTGATACCTCTTTCAACCATGCGTTCGTACACGTGTGGTGTAAGTAGAACGTCTCTATCTAATAACGAAACATGGATAATTGTGTCTTTGTCGTCCTTCATATTCCCTCTGTTCAACATCTTTTAAGCATCTTTTATAAGCCTTTCTATCTCTACCTTTTCACCTTTCGACTTGATAGCCGCTTCAAAAAATGCAAGGTCTTTGAGTGCTTCGGCAGGGTTTCCAAGGACGTTCGGCTTCTCAGTTGTCAGAACCTCGTAGAAGTCTTCAAATTCCTTCTTGAACGTGTTCTCCTGGATAAGTGGAATCTCTTCGTTTACTTTTCCAGACAATACTATTGAACTGGGTGTTAATCTTATCTTCCCTTCTGTTCCAACAATTTCGAAATACTCTTCCCCTTTGACCGCATAGCTAACTGTGTAATTACCTACAACACCTGTTTTGAATTCAAAAAGAGTAGAAAGGAAATCCACGTCCCCTAGGTAATCTGTGATGCGTTTAACTTGTCCGCTAACCCATTCGATATCTCCTAACATCACTCTAAGTGCAGCGACATGATGGACACCACCATCTGATAAAAACCCACCTATGTGTTTTGGAACTTGTCTCCAGGTCGTTTTCACATACTTGTTTTCCCTATCCATACCAATCCATAGATGCCAGTCCACGAAAATAGGCTGACCAATGGCTCCTTGCTGCAACAATTCCCTTATCTTGTTATACTTAAACGCATGCCTGTAATTCTCAGCAATGTATATCACTTTTTTAGTCTGAAGTGAGAACTCAACCAATTCCTTTCCACTTTTCACATTGGTTGATATCGGTTTTTCACAAATCACATGCAAGTTATGTTCAACAGCTTGCTTTATAAAGGGCACGTTCAACTCTATGGGTAAAGTCAAATCCACCGCATCAACTTGCTTTGAGAGTAATAATTCTTCGTAAGAGTTAAATACCTGGGGAGTATAACCTAACGTCTCAGATACCAACTTTGCAAAATCCTCTGCATGTTCTCTGGTTCTACTCGTAACGGCGGTTATTTCAAACTTGTCTGTTAGTTCTTTCAGCGCCGGAAAATGTAGTTCACGGGCGGCGATACCACAACCAACGATACCTAGACGAATTTTCATACTAATCACCTCTTTTCTTTGAAATGGATTAACTTCTCAAAAAACCTCAGTATCTTTGTCCCAAACGCTTCCTTTGACTTATCAATCGGCTCGACTTTGATAACATCAACACCAAGTAATTTCGCAAAAAGCACGTCAGTAAAGACCTGGTCACCAATGACCACTACCTCTTCTTTCCGTTTAAGTTTCTTATTGAGCATCAACCTTACCTTAAAAGGAAACGGTTTAAAGGCACGCCAAATAACCGGAACTTCGTAATCCAAGTTTCGCTTACGGCCGTTGGAAACGATATAAATTTCTGCACCTTTTGATTTAAGATAGTCAAATAACTCTGCAGCTTGTTCTGGAACATGTGTTGAACGCCATACGTTTATTGTATTGTCGAAATCAAACAGAAAAATTCTTTTTCCTGAGTTCAAAAGATTATCAAAATCTATATCATGTATGGATTGCACTTTTTTAACTTTTGCCAAATATATCCCCCGCTTTGTTTAATCTAACATAATCACCCTTCCAGGAACGGAAGAATGGAAGCACTAAGTCTGCTTCTAATTATTCTCTTCACCTTCTGAATGGTATTGTCGACCTTTTTAAAGTTAACACCAACTTGTTCTTCTATCTCTTTGTAGCTATACCCATCCAACCAAAGTTCGAATATTTTAATTTCGTCTTCCTTCAGAGATTCAAGAATCTCTTCGTGAACTATGCTCAGAATTGTATTCCTAACAACATTCGTCGTTGTTGACGTATCAGCTACAAAGTAATCTATCTGCTCATCGTCGACTTCATCATAAATTGAGTCCATGCTTGTGGAATCAGATAACATTTTGTTCTTCTTTCTGTTTTGGTAGGTTATAAACGTTTTGACTTCCGATTCTATGCTTCTCCACGCAAATGTAGAAAATGAACTTTTGCCGGGTTCATAGTAGAATATGGCTTTGATAAGCCCTATCAACCCGTTTTGAACAATGTCATCGAATTCTGCCCAAGGAGCATAGAATTGTGAGGCTATCCTCACAACCATCGGATAAAATTTCTCTATGATAAGGTCCATCGCTTCCGTCAGACCACTTTGTGCAAGTTCTACAAGCTTTTCCGTTGGCTTACTCCTAAGTGCGTATTTTATCATCAAGGATACCTACCAAGTTCTGTTCTATACTATATTTCACCAAAAAGGATGTCAGCAAGCACTCCTATGTCTTTCGCAATTAGATGCGGCTTTATCGGGCTTTTCTCAGCTTGTTCCATAGTAGCTTCTCCGGTGAGCACCAACACAGTCAAAGTCCCCGCTTGGATACCTGCAAGTATGTCTGTGTACAATCTATCTCCAACCATACAAGCCTCATTTTTGCTGACATTGTTGTGCCTAATTACCATCTCGATTAACTTAGGTTCTGGTTTTCCAAAAATGATGTTGGGATAAACTCCTGAAGCTTTCCTTATGACCGACGCAATCGCACCCGCATCAGGAAGTGGTCCTTCAGAGGAAGGACAGTTGAGGTCGGGGTTAGTTACAACAAAGAGTGCACCTTTTGAAACAAACTGTGTAGCTTTTTTGATTTTTTCATACGTTAGAGTCTTATCAAACGTTACAACCACGACTTCTGGATCTTCCTGAACAACTGTGTGACCAACTCTTTGAAATTCGTATTTTATATCATCCGTTCCAACAATGTACACTCGCTTTGGACCGAATTCCTCGAAAAGATACTCTGCTGTCGCCACACCAGCTGTAACTATTTGGTCTCTACTAAGTTCGATGCCCATCTCTGCAAATTCGTTGATGTAACTTTCTATAGTTCTATTAGAGTTGTTTGTAAGAAAAACTAGCTTTTTACCCAATCTTTCAAGAGCCTCCACAAATTTTCTGGAACCTTCGAAAGGTTTTCCGCTCAAATAGAATGTCCCATCAATGTCAAGTATGAAAAGATGGCAACTTTTGATTTGTTCTTTTGCGCCTTCCTTCAGTTCCACGTAAGGTTTAATGAGGTATTGATTTGCATTGTCCATGGTTCATCCCTCCGAACTGTTTTAAGAACAATATCAGCAATTGCTTTCTCGATTATTATACCACACTGAAGAAGCCTTTTGGTGAATTAACGACGCATGTGGTATAATTAGTTAACTTCAACATTTCTCCCTCCCACGAAATGTTCAGTTTGTTGAACATTCCAGCAGAAAAGAGTGTCTAAAAATAATGTACGGAGAAAAAATAATTTCAACTTTTTAATTCATACATTTCAAATAACTTAAGGAGGCGAAAAGATGCGAAAAGTACGAAGAATACTCGCTCTGGGTTTTTTAATTATTGCCTTTAGTATCTCTTTAGCAGTGCAAATTGGAGATTTCGTGGTGAGCATCGTACCGCCACATAAGGAAGGGTTATTTGTCGAGTTTACCTCTGTAGGTTACTCGTTTGGCAACTGGGAAATTTCTACACAGCCATTGTTCGATATCGTAGGAGCCTTCAATCTCAAAATACGCTATTTCCCAGCGGAATCCACAGTTTTTAACCTTGAAACATTCTTGTGGGATCCGTTCTTTATTAACAAAGCCTATCTTGGTGAGACTGTGGACCCAAGCTTCCAAACATATATTCTTCTCAATATGGCGCATGTTCACAACAACACAATACTCGGACCGATAATTTTTCGTCCGTATCTGCAATCAGCACTTGCATCGATTTTCTTACCTGGCCAATCTGAGTACGTTACCGTTTTAGTAGCGCGTGGTTTTTTGAGTGGTGGAATATTACTTAGCAAGGACTTTGAAGTTTTTTCACTATTGGAGGGTGGTATGTTGATAAATGTTTGGCAATCACAAACACCGCCAGAAGATTGGCAGAGTATTTTGGAAGAAGCAAGAAGGCAATCGCAATATGTGATGGCAAGATTCGGAGGCATATGGTATTACGATAGATACTCTGGGATAGAAATCGGGTATCGAATAACTTTGCACGGTCACGAGAGCCCGCTTAGACTGATTCAGGGATACACTTTCACAGACTGGATTTATAATTATTTCAATATTGTTTTTTACGCTAATCCAGACCAAAGAATTTCAATTCCATTTATAACGACAGATTATTACCTTAGTTTTTCAACAAAGTTCTAATTGAAACTTATAGCAGCACATGTGAAAAATATGATTTTTTCTTTGTTTCGCATGTTCTCAAAAATAGCAATTAGGACTAAATTTTAAAATATAAAATAGAAATTCTCTCATTTTCTTTTCTAATTTTAGTATTTGTCACTTGTGAAATTTTTACTTATGTGGTAGAATAGCATTGGACTTATTCTTTGCTATCATTATGCGGAGGTGGGTGGCCGATGGTAACTATCTATATCAACGATAAGCCTTATCAAGTTCCAGAAAACAAAACTGTTCTTGAAGCGGCGGCAGATTTAGGTTTCAAAATTCCAACCCTTTGTCATCATCCAGAACTTGAACCTATCGGGGCTTGCCGAATCTGTGTTGTTGAGATTGAGGGTGCAAGAACCCTCCAACCTGCCTGTACAACAAAAGTAGCGGATGGAATGAAGATAAAGACAAACACAGAAAGAGTGGAAAGTGCAGTCAAATTCAACCTCTCTTTGATAATGTCCAACCATCCTCACGAATGTATGTACTGTGAAGCGGACGGTCGCTGTGAACTTCAAAAACTTGTTCACATGTACGATGTCCAACCTATATTTGGTGTAAATGTTAACATAGAGAAAGAGATAGATATGAGCAGTCCTTCTGTTCACAGAGACCTGTCCAAGTGTATCAAGTGTCAAAGATGTGTGAGAGTATGTAGTGAGATACAGGGTATGAACATATATTCAATGGTTGAACGTGGTTACGAATCCCTGCCAGAGACAGAATTCGGCGTCCCACTTTACGAAACTGACTGTATAAGCTGCGGTCAGTGTGCCAACCTGTGTCCAGTAGGTGCAATCTACGAGGCACCAGATTGGAAGAAAGTTTGGAAGATGCTAAACAGCAAGGAACCTGGCAAAGTTTACGTTGCGCAAACAGCTCCATCTGTTAGGGTTGCAATAGGTGAAGAATTTGGAATGGAACCTGGAAGCATAAGCACAGGAAAGATGGTTGCTGCGCTTAGAAGGCTTGGATTTGACTACGTATTTGATACTAACTTCGCGGCTGACCTTACAATTATGGAAGAAGGTTACGAACTTATCGGAAGACTCCAAAACGGTGGTAAATTCCCGATGTTCACAAGTTGTTGCCCTGGTTGGGTAAACGAAATGGAGAAGGAATGGCCCGAACTCAGAGAACATCTTTCAACGGCAAAATCCCCACAACAGATGATGAGCAGTGTAGTCAAAACATACTTTGCACAGAAGATAGGTGTGAAACCTGAAGATATCGTTATGGTATCCATCATGCCATGTACAGCAAAGAAAGATGAAATAACAAGACCACAACAATTAGTAGATGGCATCAAAGTTACAGATTACGTCATTACAACAAGAGAACTCGGAAAACTCATTAAACTCAAAGGTATACCGTTCGTAAATCTCCCAGAAGAACAATACGATAGCCCACTTGGAACGTCAACAGGTGCTGCTGCACTCTTCGGTGTAACCGGTGGTGTTATGGAAGCCGCCCTCAGAACAGCTTACGAGGTTCTGACAGGCGAGAAATTGCCAAAACTTGTGTTTGAAAGTGTACGAGGTCTCGATGGCGTAAGAGAAGCAGAAATTGATATCAATGGAAAGAAAATCAAAGTAGCTATTGCACATGGTATGGCAAATGTGAAAAAACTGCTGAGAGAAATGAAAGAAGGAAAACGATACTACGACTTTGTCGAGATAATGGCATGTCTTGGTGGTTGTATCGGTGGCGGCGGACAACCGAAGAGTCTTGACCCAGACATTCTCAAGAAGCGTGCACAAGCGATTTACACCATTGACGAACTCAGCGTGCTGAGAAGGTCACACGAAAACCCAGATATCATAAAACTTTACGAAGAATTCCTCGAAAAACCAAACAGCCATATTGCACACCATCTGCTCCATACACACTACACCGATAGGTCAAAAGCTGTTAGAAAAGCTCAGAAACAAAAGGAAGCAGAGAAAGTTAATTAACCTGATTAGCAATTACCAATCCAAAGCCGATGTGTCTGCGCACATCGGCTTTCTTATTTTTTGTTGTCCAAATATGAAAAAGTGAAAAAAAACACAAAAACTTCAAACATTCTCGAATATTGGACAAATTCTAATATAGGCAAGAAAAATCAAATTTGCTTAACGTTGTGATCATATGATATAATATAACTGGCATGTGAATAATTTCTCTAAGTAAGCAATCAAAAACTTTCTGAGGTGGAGGAGCAAAAGTCTCTGACACCAAGGAAAGAGGGATGGAGAGCAAGGGAAAAAGGTAAAGCTTCGTGTTAGACGATACCGGCTTTATACTTTGCAGACGTGTTCAGTTAAACTTAAATCATCCCTCTTTCCTTGGTAAAAGGAAAGAGGGATTTTTGTTTTTAGCTCTGCTCTGGAAGGAGGGGTATTATGGTCACAATTTATATCAATGGTAAGAAATACGAGGTCGAAGAGGAGAAAACTATACTTGAAGTTGCATCAAAGCTTGGGTATTACATTCCAACGTTGTGCCACCATCCAGAACTTCAGCCCATTGGAGCCTGCAGAATCTGTGTTGTAGAAGTCGAAGGATACAAGACCCTTCAGCCCGCGTGCACAACTAAAGTAGCCGACGGAATGGTAATACGTACAAACTCAGAACGTGTTGAAAATGCAGTCAGAACGAACCTTGAATTAATTATGGCGAACCATCCACACGAATGTATGTATTGTGAAGCTGATGGCAGATGTGAACTCCAAAATCTTGTTCACATGTATGATGTTCAACCTGTTTTTGGGATTAGTGTGAGTTTTCCCAAATACATAGATACCAGCAGTCCATCAATTCACAGAGACCTAACAAAATGTATAAAGTGTCAGCGATGCGTGCGAGTCTGTAGTGAAATACAAGGAATGAACATTTATTCGATGGTAGAACGCGGTTACGAAACGGTGCCAGAAACGGAATTCGGGTTACCTGTTTACGAGACAAATTGTATCAGTTGTGGACAATGTGCTTACCTGTGCCCTGTCGGAGCAATATACGAAGCTCCAACTTGGAAAAAACTACTCCACATGCTCGAAAACAAAAATGGAAAAGTGTTTATAGCACAAACCGCTCCTTCAGTAAGAGTAGCCATCGGTGAAGAATTTGGCATGGAACCAGGAACTGTGAGTACTGGAAAGATGGTTGCGGCACTTAGAAAATTAGGCTTCGACTATGTTTTTGATACTAACTTTGGAGCAGATTTGACGATAATGGAAGAAGCGCACGAACTTCTCCACAGGTTAACAGAAGGCGGAGTATTGCCCATGTTCACAAGTTGTTGTCCAGGTTGGGTGAATATGGTCGAGAAAGAATTTCCAGAATTCATACCGAACTTATCAACGACAAAATCCCCAATGCAAATAATGAGTAGTACTCGCGAATACTTTGCAAAGAAACTTGGAATCGCGCCTGAGAATATTGTTATGGTAGCTGTTATGCCTTGCACAGCAAAAAAAGATGAGATAGAGCGAGCTCAACATGTTGTGAACGGTATAAAAGTTACAGATTATGTAATAACAACTCGTGAATTTGCAAAGATGCTAAGGTTCAAAGGCATTTCCTTTGTAAATCTGCCCGAGGAAAAACACGATAGTCCACTGGGAGCATCCTCCGGTGCAGGTGCCATATTTGGTGTCACTGGTGGTGTTATGGAAGCAGCATTAAGAACTGCGTATGAAAAGTTCACTGGTGAAAAGTTACCAAGACTCGTTTTCTCAGAAGTTAGAGGACTCGACGGAATCAGAGAAGCAGAGGTCGATTTCAAAACCAGGAAGCTTAAGGTTGCAATTGTAAATGGAACTGCAAACGCGAAGAGATTGCTGAAAGAAATCAAGGAAGGGAAAAGAAATTACGACTTTGTCGAAGTGATGGCTTGTATGGGTGGATGTATCGGTGGTGGTGGCCAACCTAAGAGTTTAGACCCAGATATTATTAAAAAGCGTGCTAGAGCAATCTACAGCATAGACGAAATGAGCGTTATCAGACGCTCGCACGAAAACCCAGAAATTATTCAACTTTACGAAGAATTCGTAGGAGAACCTAACGGTCACGTAGCACACCATTATCTGCACACTTACTATACGGACAGGTCAAAAGCCAAAAGAAGACAAGAAAAATCAACAGGAGGGAAGTAAATGGAAGAAAAAAAAGAAAGATATTACACGGTTGACATAATCGTTCATGACAGAGAAAACGCTTATTCTAAAGTAAATGAGCTTCTCCATCAATACGCAGATATTATCAAACTCAGAGTAGGGTATCCTGTTCCGGATGAAAATATAGCTATTGTATTTCTCATAGTTAAAACAACAAACGACAACATGGGAGCATTTACTGGAAAATTGGGGAATATAAAAGGTGTGAAAGTGAAAAGCGTGGCTGTAAACTGAAATATTAATTCGATTAAATTCGGAGGTGGAAAGTATGTATGTATTTACAAAAGAAATTGATACGGAAAAAACATTCATCCCAGAGGCAGAAATTTGGGAATTGCTTGAAAAGACAAAAAATCCCGACAAAAAAAGGGTTTTAGAAATTCTTGATAAATCACTGAACAAAAACAGGCTCGAACCTGAGGAAGTGGCGACTTTGCTTAATGTTGAAGACCCAGAAATGCTTGAAGAAATCTTCCACGCTGCCAGAACTCTTAAGGAGCGTATATATGGCAACAGAATAGTCCTTTTTGCACCACTCTACATAGGCAACGACTGTGTTAATGATTGTGTCTACTGTGGATTTAGGAGTTCTAACAAAGAGGTTTACAGAAAAACATTGACCTTTGAGGAACTCAGAAACGAAGTTAGGGCACTAGTATCCAGAGGGCACAAAAGATTGATAGTGGTCTATGGAGAACATCCAAGATACAGTCCCGAGTTCATAGCTGAAACAATTAGAATAATCTACGAAACAAAAGTCGGTAACGGAGAGATAAGAAGGGTAAACGTGAATGCAGCACCCCAAACTGTGGAAGGTTACAAAATCATCAAAGAAGCAGGTATTGGAACGTTCCAAATCTTCCAAGAAACATATCATCAACCAACTTACAAAAAACTTCATCCACGCGGTCCAAAATCGAATTACGCTTGGAGATTGTATGGTCTTGACCGTGCTATGCTTGCTGGCATAGATGATGTTGGAATTGGAGCACTCTTTGGTTTGTTCAACTGGAAGTTTGAGGTAATGGGTTTGATTTACCACACAATACACCTTGAAGAACGTTTTGGAGTTGGTCCTCACACAATATCCTTCCCAAGAATAGAACCAGCCGTTGGTAGTGAGATTTCGTACAATCCACCACATAAAGTTAGTGATGAAGACTTCAAAAAACTTGTCGCCATCATAAGACTGGCAGTTCCATACACGGGTATGATTCTCACCGCTCGTGAACCAGCCGAATTGAGAAGAGAAGTTCTCAAAATGGGCGTTTCTCAAATCGATGGAGGTTCAAGTATTGGCATTGGTTCGTATTCACAAGATGACCCAGAGAAAATAAGAAAAAGCCAGTTTATACTTGGTGATAACAGGTCACTGGAGGAAGTAATACAAGACCTTTTGAAAGAAGGATACATTCCTTCATTCTGTACAGCATGTTACAGAATGGGACGAACCGGAGAACACTTCATGGAATTCGCCATTCCTGGATTTGTGAAAAGATTCTGCACACCAAACGCACTCTTCACACTTAGAGAATATCTGAACGATTATGCATCAGAAGAAACCAAAAAACTCGGTTACGAATTAATCCAAAAAGAGCTCGAGCGTGTAAATAACAGAGAACTTGTTGAAAAATACCTTGAGCGGATTGACCGCGGTGAGAGAGATGTCAGATTTTGAAAAACTCAGTGAACTATTAAAGCCATATGCAGAAAGATTAAACACAAAAATATGGATATGTGAAAAAATAGGGCGGAGGTTGTCTTGTATCGCAAGAGCAGGAGAAGAAAGTTACCGCGAAAGCTTCATCGCATACGAAGACGATAAATACGCTGTGTTCTGCGAATGCGAAATAACTGATGAGGAGAAAAACTTAATAATGCAAGCTTTGGATGACATCGTCAAATTCCGCAAGCTCTTGATAAGTTCTTAAGATAATTTTAATGAGGTGATTTCCCATGTTGGATGTAAAAAAAATACAAAATGTTGACCTGGATTACCTAACACACGTAATAAAGAGTGGAAAATACGATGAGGAGATATTCAAAACAGCTGATGAAATCAGAAGAAAATACGTTGGTGAAGAAGTTCATTTAAGGGCAATCATAGAATTTTCCAATATATGCACGCAGCATTGCCTTTACTGTGGGCTAAGAGCGGACAACAAGAATTTACAACGGTACAGGATGAGCCCTGAGGAAATTATCGAACGAGCAAGGCTAATCGCAAAGCTTGGTATAAAGACAATAGTTCTTCAATCAGGTGAAGACCCGTATTATACAACTGAAATCATAAGCCATCTGATAACCGAGATAAAAAAGCTTGATGTTGCAATCACACTTAGCATAGGAGAACGTGAGTTTGAAGAATACCGTATCTGGAAAGAATTGGGAGCTGACAGATACTTAATGAGGCACGAAACCGCTTCACCTGAACTTTACGCCAAACTCCACCCGGGCGATAGTTTTGAAAATAGGAAGGCACACCTATACGAGTTAAAACGTCTTGGCTATGAAACAGGCGCTGGCTTCATGGTGGGGTTACCTGGACAGACAGCATATGATTTAGCGTTAGACCTTGCATTTCTTAAAGAACTTGATGCTGACATGATAGGTATTGGACCTTTTATACCAAATCCAGATACACCGCTGAAAGATGCAAAAGGTGGGGATTTACAAACGACGCTTCGGATGATAGCACTTGCAAGAATTGTGGTTCCAACTGCGAACATACCAGCAACAACCGCTCTTGGTTCGATAAACCCGCTTGGAAGACAGTACGGACTAAAATATGGCGCAAACGTTATTATGCCAAACCTGACTCCTAATCCGTATAGACCAAATTATTCGTTGTATCCCGGAAAAATATGTCTATTTGAAAGAGATACAGCTTGTGTTGAATGTACAAAGCAAATGATTAGAAGTGTTGGACTTGTTGTTGGAGAGGGCTACGGACACAGAAAAAAGATAGAGATGAATGAAGAAAAAGAAGTGATAAATATTGAAAATTAAATATGGCGAGACGCTTATCGTCTCGCCATTAGAAATGTTCAAGGCATAGCTGTCACACTTCAAGTTTCATGTATTTTGCTTGAACACCATCGATAGCGTTTAATTTCTGACAAAGTTCTTCATGCTTTGTCTCATCATCAACTAGTTCAAGGATAATAAGTCCAACGGGCGAACAATACTGACCTGCGCCTTCATGGAGTCCCAAACGCGTTTTGATATAACAACCATACTCTGTCAAAAGTTTTTGGACCTCAACAGCGGCTTGCTCTCTTTTGTCAACAAGAACAGCCATAACCGTTCTCACTGTGATGTCTTTTGGCATAGACACACCCCCTTGTTCTATGTGGTATTATAATTATACCAGAGCAAACTGTACTTTGTCAAAAATGTCACAATATGTAATTTTTTAAATGAACCAAATTTTCAGAAATAAATCATAAAAAAACACGAAAGGAGAATTCAGTTGGAAAATCTTTGGAAATACCTAACAGGCGTATTAGTTATATTTATCACTTGGACAGTGCTCTCTTTCGCAATCAACTCACAGCTAATACTTCCTGACCCATTAACTGTTCTGAAGACCTTGGTGTCAGAGCTTCAGAAATCAGAAGTCTTAGAAGCTTTGCTTATAACTCTTTCGAAGATAGGTGTTGTCTTAGCAATTACAGTAACCTTCGGCGTTTTGATAGGATTTTTCATAGGATTAAATGACTTAATATACGACATTTTAAGACCCGGAATACTCGTTATCCAAGCGATACCGATAATCACTTGGCTTGCATTGGTAATGTTTATTTGGGGTATAGGATGGCTTGGACCAGTTATAGTCAGTATATTGTCACTGTTGCCTCACACGATATTATCAACAGCAGTTGGTATAAGAACAACTGATAAGAGATTAATAGAGATGGCGAAGGTATATAGAGTGCCTCGCTCAAAAGTGATTAGGAACATATACCTTGGTTCAATTGTTCCTCAACTTCTTAGTGCTCTACAAGTAATCATAGGTAACGTATGGAAAGTTGTTGTTGTAGCGGAATACATGTGTGGAGACAAAGGTATTGGCGTACTCATAGCTTGGGCAAGACAATCAGTTGCAGTAGAAAAGGTTTACGCATACACAGCAATTATAATACTTATAGGTCTTATCGTCGAAAACATACTTAACCACTTTGTCAGGAAACTTCTAAAAAACTGGGAGTTGGTTTAATTGGCTAATTTCGATAAAATAAATCTTAAAACATTAGGCAATATACTAAACACAGTTATTCTAAATGTGAAATCAGTAAGCAAGTCCTACGGAAAATTGAAAGTAATTGGAGACATATCCTTTGATTTGAGCAGAGGAGAATCTATAGCCCTGCTTGGTCCTTCTGGATGTGGAAAGACAACACTCATACGTATTATTGCTGGTTTAATAGACGATTACGAAGGAGCTATCGAATGCAAAGTGCAGAAAATGGGTTACGTCTTTCAAGAACCAAGGCTGATACCATGGAGAACAGTTATCGACAATCTGAAATTTGTTGAAGAAAACGAAGAGCGAATATTTAAAACCTTAGAAGCGTTGAAACTAAAGGACTTTGCTAACTTCAAACCATCAAAACTGAGTGGTGGTATGAGACAACGAGTCAACTTAGCAAGAGCTTTGATTATTGAACCAGAGCTACTTCTTTTGGATGAGCCGTTTGCTTCTCTTGACGTGCATTTAAAAGTTTCCATAATCTCGGATATAATTGAAAGAAGGAAAGATATGAACTTTTCGATGATTGTTGTAACTCATGATGTCAGAGAAGCGCTCTTGCTATCAGACAAAATCTATATGTTGAGTGACAAGCCCAGTAGCATAATTGAAGAAATCGACGTTTCCAATGTTCCAAAGGATATATCAAATCCGGAATTTCATAAGGCTGAATCTCAAATTCTTTCAAAAATCTTAGGGAGGTGGATTGGATGAAAGGCGTTAAGCTATTTGGGAAAGTTTTTGTGTTTATATCAGTCTTAGTAACAGTTGCAGTTTTCGGAGTTACGTTCATCAACCCGTTTGGTCCCACAATATTCCCCGTGGCAGGTTTAATAAGCAAAGAGGTAAAAACGGATATAGCTCTTGACATGAAGTTCTGGAAAACTATGGACGAAGCAACAGCTTACATTGTTTCAAAGAAAGTGAACTTTGCTGCATTACCGGTAACCTTTGGTGCGAACCTTTACACAAAAGGTGTCGATGTTAGACTCGTAGGCGTCTATAGCTGGCGATTGTTCTACGTTGTGGCAAGCCCTGATTTTGAATTTAAAGGTTTTCAGAGCTTCAAAGGAGAAAAGATATACACAGCGCACGGTAGAGGTCAAACAGCAGATGTTGTTCTTAGGTTCTTACTTGTAAAGAACGGACTTGAACCCGACAGGGATGTTACATTTGCTTACGCCCAGCCACAAGAAATAGTTTCACTTTTCAATAGCGGAAAAATTAAAATTGCTGCAATCCCGGAACCATTTGTGACAATGACGTTGTCAAAGGGAAAGGTAATCATGGACTTGCAAGATGAATGGAACAAGGCAACCGGTTTCAAATTTGGAATACCAATAACAGGACTCTTCGTGACAGGAAAGTTGATAGATTACCCGCAAACCGTTAAACTCTTTGAAAAGTCGTTCAAAGAAAGCCTTTCATGGTCATACAAGAACGTAGACAAAGCTGTTGAAATAACAAGCAAACAGCTAGGAATACCTACAAACATCCTTAAGGCATCTCTTGAAAGAAGTCAATACAATTACATTTCTGCTGCGGAGTGTAAAGACGAAGTTCTCGCATACCTCAAAAAGCTTAACGAACTTTATCCAGATGGTATGCCAAAAGTACCAGATGAAAAATTCTTTTACATCGTTAAATAAAACCAAAAACGGAGGTGCAGTGTTTGTTACCTACAAGCGGATTTAGAAAATACATTTCCATCGTAGGAAGAAGAAATGTTGGTAAGTCATCGTTCATGAACGCACTAACTGGTCAGGAGATTTCCATAGTAAGCGATGTACCTGGGACAACAACAGACCCTGTCTACAAATCTATGGAACTTTACCCAGTTGGTCCTGTAACATTGATAGATACTCCTGGTCTTGACGATGTCGGCGAACTTGGAGAAAAAAGGGTTCAAAAAGCGTTGAAAGCATTTTACAAATCGGATGCTGGCATACTTGTGGTTGATGATTTCCCTGGAGAATACGAAAAAAGGATATCCGAGATATTCAAAGAACTGGAAATTCCTTTCATAGTGGTTGTAAACAAAGCAGATATACTTGGTGAAAAGGCTCAGACAATTGCACAGGAGTATGAGGAAGCCTTTGGTGTAAAAGCATTCGTTGTTAGCGCACTTAACAAAGAAGGACTTGAGAATATAGGTAAAACATTGAATCAAATCATACCAAGCGACGAAGAACTCCCGTTTATACCCGAATTCGTGGACGCTGGTGATATTGTCGTTCTTGTTGTCCCTATCGACCTTGGCGCGCCAAAAGGAAGACTCATAATGCCACAAGTTCATGCAATCAGAGAAATTCTCGACAGAGAGGCAGTAGCTGTTGTTGCCAAGGAAAGAGAACTGCGATACACAATAGAAAAGCTCAGCGAACCTCCACGTCTTGTTATAACGGACTCACAAGCGGTTATGAAAGTTGTCTCCGACATTCCAGAGGATGTGCCACTAACTACATTTTCAATCTTAGAAGCAAATTATCGTGGAGATATCAGATATTTTGTTGAGAGCGTTTACAAAATCGAAGAACTCCAAGATGGTGATACAGTGATTATCATGGAAGGCTGCACACACAGACCACTCACAGAAGACATTGGAAGGGTGAAAATTCCACGTTGGCTTGTTAACCACACAGGTGCAAATTTGAATTTCAAAATCTGGGCGGGTGTTGATTTACCAGAATACGAAGAAGTGGCAGACGCAAAGCTCGTTATACACTGCGGTGGATGTGTAAATACAAGAAATCAAATGATGAGAAGGGTAAGAATGTTCAAACGCCTCGGTATTCCTATGACCAACTACGGTATAGTCATATCCTACATGCACGGAGTTCTCGAAAGGGCATTAGCACCACTTGGAATTGAAGTCAACAGGGGGACTTAAAATGGAAAATTCAAATACTTTAGAATTCAGAACAGAGAGCGATTACCTGGGCACAGAACAGATACCCGTTGATGCTTATTACGGCATAGCAACAGCCAGGGCTTTGAAATTGTTCCCAAAAACAGGCGAGCAATTTGATGAAAAGTTCATCTGGGCTTACTTCATGATAAAAAAATCAGCCGCACTACTTAATGCAGAAATTGGAAGGCTTGATAAAAACATAGCTGCTGCGATAACTACAGCATGCGATGAATGGGAAAGACTAAAAGAATGGGTAGTTGTTGACCCTTTGTCTGGTGGTGCGGGTACATCCGTGAATTTAAATATAAACGAAGTGATTGCTAATCAAGCCACAGAGATACTTGGTGGAAAAAAGGGAGAATATCTCGTTGACCCGTACAATCATGTTAACATGCATCAATCAACAAATGATACATTCGTTACTGCAGGAAAGATGGCAGTTATCTTGAGACTAAGGGAACTCGTCGACTCAGTAATCAAACTCCAAGAAGTGATTCAAGAAAAGGAAAAAGAATTTTATTCTATTAGAACAGTTGGGCGTACACAGTTGATGGATGCTCTTCCAATAATGATGGGACAACAATTTGGCGCATGGGCTGACGCACTTGCAAGGGACAGATGGAGACTAAACAAGGTAGAAGAACGTATACGAAGTGTGAATCTTGGAGGAACCGCAATTGGAACGGGAGTTGGTGCTCCTAAAGAATACACCCTAAGAATAGTGGAAGTTCTAAGACAAGTTGCAAACGTGAAAATAGCAAAAGCGGAAAACTTAATCGATGCCACACAAAACCTCGATACATTCGCCGAAGTTCATGGACTTTTGAAATCACTCGCTGTTAACTTGTACAAAATATCTAACGATATACGACTCCTCGGCAGTGGACCCAAAACCGCTATCGGTGAACTAATCCTCCCTGCTGTCCAGGTTGGTAGCACAATAATGCCTGGTAAAGTAAACCCAGTAGTGCCGGAATACGTCTTACAAAACATGCTTGTGGTCTTCGGACATGATGAAATAGTTTCCCATGCATGCGCTCAAGGCAACTTACAACTCAATCAGTTCGCGCCTATAGTTGTCCATTTTACTCTCAAATCGATTAGACTTCTCACTTCATCATGCCATGCATTGGCAAAATATGTTAAGCTTTTAGACGTTGATAAAGAACGGTGCCAGCAAAATCTCGAAAGGTCTTCTTCCAATCTTACACCGTTAATAAACTACTTTGGTCATGAAATAGTTTCTGAAGCAATCAGACAGGCAAATTACGATATAGAAAAAGCCTTAGAATTACTTGCTAAAAAAGAAAACGTAACCGTTAGCGAATTGTTGAAAAAACTGAACATCCAAAAGATGACGGGCCTTGGGTATTACTAAACCCTTTTCGCTACAAAAAACAGATGCTCAGCTTCAAAAATGAAATACTTTCCATATTTGACACTTAACTCAACACTTGGCAGACTTGCGAGCGCTGTTAGGTCGATAATTTTAAATCCATAGTCTTCGAACATCTTTTCTATCTCCGAAGGTTCAAAAGCTCTTGCTTCGAACGTCCCATATTCCGAACCAATGGGAAGATTTCGGTGATTTACTAAATAACTGTAATCTTCCCAAGAACCATAGATAATAACATCCTTGAGATACGAAAAGTAATTATCGACTGTTCCAAAAACAAGGGCACCTTTCTTGGTCGCCCTTGATATATTTTTCATCGTCTTTCCAAGATTGTTTACATAACTTAGCACATCTCCAAGTAGGAAAACCACGTCGAAATTTTCTTCAAGTCGAAGGTTAAAGTCTAAATCTTCAGCAGGACAGTTGATAAATTCGATAGGAACATCTCTTAAGTCCATTCCTATCTCTTTGCTTATCCTTTCTTTTGCTTGCTCAAGCATTCTTTGGGCAGGTTCAACAAACACCACTTTCGCCCCTTTTTTCAATGCCCAGAGGCTCCAATATCCAGTTCCACCGCCGATATCGATAACCTTTGAATCTTCAAACGAGGAAACATGCTTTTCAATTGTCTCTTGGATTTGTTGTTTTGCAATGGTCCAATAAAAATCTTCATACATTTCATCATAGATATGCGCTATTGAGTTGTAGTAATCGGCGGGAAATCGATAATTCCGCACAGCGCTTGTTAGCACCACCTTTTCTCCGTGGGTATCACCGAACTGAATTTAATAAATCCTTTTATACATGTTATAGCCATTTCTTGTCTTATTTGTAACCCTTAGCAATCTGAAACCCTTAGCTGGGATATCAATAGTCATAACCCCGGCGGTAATCCAAAATTCTTCACCAGTTACCAGGTCGGTAAAACACGTTCCTGCAAGCAACCTGCCATCTGGAACCGAAACTGTGACTGCTTTTTTCTCTCCTTTGTTTATCGCAACTATCATGCCATCTAACACATGGGGGGTTCTTCTGTAAAACACAAGAGGTTCTTTATTCAACACTTCAAAGGTACCTATTTTCAATGCCGTTTCGGATTTTCTAATTTTAATGAGTTTCTTGTAGAACTCTCTCAAATCTTTATCCCAGTCTTCTTCGTTCCATCTCATCGTTGCACGGCATTCTGGGTCGCCTCCACCTTCGATACCTATCTCCGTGCCGTAGTAAACAACTGGAACACCAGGATACGTGAATTGAAGGACTATAGCAAGCTTTCTCAAATCTTTGTCTGGTATAACAGTAGCAAGTCGTTCTGTGTCGTGACTGTCAAGCATATTCCAGCAACCGTGGATGTTTGGTGTATCGTTGTAAGCACCTTGAAGAGCTTCTGCCAAGTTATCGAACTCACCTTTCAAGTAAGCAATCACGGAGTTCCTAAAGTGATAGTTCATTATTCCATCTACCATGTGCCAATTCGATGGATAATTCCACGTTTCTGTAACAACGTATTTTTCGATAGAAATGCTCTTCGCAGTCTTTGCAATAAGCGCGTTGTTCACGTACCCGAGGTCAAACCCAACATCAAGTCTCCATCCATCTATGCCTTGTCTCAAATAATGTTCAACAACACTAAGGATATAGTTCATCACTTCGACTTCCTCCAGATGCCATTCAGGAAGTGATTTGTGACCATACCAAGCCCTGTGACCGTCACCGTATATTGCAAACTTACTCACATGCCTCTTATCACCTTTTATCGCCTTTTTGAACCAAGGATTTTCACTACTAAGGTGATTAAAAACACCATCGAGAATCAGTCTAAAATTCTCGCTCTTTGCCTTCTTAATGTAATATTTAAAAGCCTTTTCTCCACCGAATTGTGGGTCGATTTTCATATAGTTAATAGCATCGTATTTATGGTTGGTCGGCGAAAGAAAGATAGGATTTGTGTAAATCACGTTAACTCCAAGGTCTTTAAGATAGTCAAGTTTCTCAGCAATACCCCACAAATCGCCTCCATAAAAGTCCTTCACATGTTCCGCTTTATCCTTCCTTTTTGGTGGAACATTCCACTCAACGATTCTTCCTCCACGCTTTGTATAAAGCTCGGCTTTATCTTTTACTGTCTTTCCTTTTCCAATTGCAAATCTGTCTGGGAAAATCTGGTAAATGACACTTTCATGCACCCAAGATGGGATTGGGTAAAGATTGGTTATTTCACTATGCATGTTTAAACCCTCCCTATATCGTTTGATAACACAATACACCCAATATTATACAAGGGAAATTCACATATGCAATTGACAAACCTATTTTCAGAGGAGATATAAAAGTATATGAAATGTATTTGGAAGTCTATACTTTTTTACTTCGTGTCTTTATAGATGGGTTTCCTATAGCTTGCTACTGTTTTGATGGAAGATGCAATAAAAGCAAAGGACCACGAAAATGAAACGTACACATACAAAGCGAAAATGAGTTAGAGTTATGTGTTGACCTTTTCTGATTTGTTCATTTCTTCATTCCACCTTGAAGAAAATAAACCATGTAGTATAATATCGAAGACAGAAATAAGAAAAAATTAGAGTCGGGTCCGACCGACGAAAAAAAGACACAACTAAAACGTGGGGGGAGTGATACTTATATGGGCAACTTTCTAAGTCGAACACTTGCCGTTATTAACGATTTTTCGGTCGAAGAGCAACTGTTTTTGTATCAATCTACCAAGCGACTGAAAGAAAAACTGAAAAACAAGGAAGATGTTTCGGAATTTCAAATCAAACGTGATGTTGGTATCTACATCGTCTTCGTGGAACCTTCCACCCGAACCAAAGAATCCTTCATTAACGCCGCAAAATTCCACAAGAATGCAAAGGTGAATATCTTCGATTCCGAACACTCCTCGTTTAACAAGCAAGAAAGCTATGTGGACACATTCAATATGTTAACAGGTTACAGCGAGTATTCCATCTTTGTTTTGAGAACCAGACTCGAAGGTGTTGTGAGACTGCTTGAAAGGAAAGTCGGAGAGTTTGCAGAAAGGCACGGCATCATGAAACCTGCGTTTATCAACGGCGGTGATGGAAAACATGAGCATCCAACCCAAGAACTCCTCGACGAATACACATTCCTTGAGCACAACAATTTCGACAACTCCCATATCCGAATAGCCCTTGTTGGTGATTTGCTCCACGGTAGAACGGTCCATTCAAAAGCTGATGGTCTAAAGGTTTTCAAAAACGTAGAAGTTGATTTGATTGCCCCTCCCGAGTTGCAAATGCCTGAAGGATACATTCAAAAAATGAAGCGAAATGGGTTTGAAGTGAGGCAATATTACTCAATAGATGAATATTTGAGTTACGGAAAACCGGCAAATATTTGGTATTTCACTCGTCTACAACTTGAAAGAATGGGTGAAGATATCTTAGAAAAGGAAAAAATATTGAGGAAAGCCGTAACGTTCAGAGAAGATATGCTCGATAAGATTCCTGAAGGAACAAGGTTCTACCATCCACTTCCAAGACCTAAGTTCAACCCGGAAATCCCAACATTCCTCGACACATTACCACTCAATGGCTGGGAAGAACAAGCGATAAACGGATATTATGTGAGAATTGTGCTTTTATCAATGCTTGGAGGCGCACTTGAGGCTCCGTTCGATACATCAAGACCTCAGCAGCAAGAAGATGAAGATTTCATCATCCCAGCACCAATCACAGATGGGACAAAGGGTGTTTTAAAAGAAGGAAAGAGGGGCATTAAACCTATAGAAAACGGGACGGTAATAGACCATATTGCAAAAGGGAAATCACAAGAAGAGATTTACAACACTATTGTAAAAATAAGAAAGATACTTAAACTTTATGATGTAGACAGTGCAGATGGAATATTCAAATCAGCGGATGGCAACTACAAAGGCTACATAAGCTTGCCAGATAGGTATTTGTCTTTCAAAGAAATTAAGAAACTTTCAGCAATTTCTCCAAACACAACCGTAAATATCATCAAGAACTCACGGGTTGTTGAAAAATACAGAATCAAAATGCCACCTCGTATTTATGGATTTGATGAAATTAGATGCAAAAATGAGAACTGCATAACAAATCCTGCACACGGTGAAAATGTAACCGCTTCTTTTGTCCAGGTCGATGGAAAATTCGTATGCGAATACTGTGAAACACCACATGAATACCACGAAATTTGGAAGATATAAATATGCTTAACGACAAAGCCCCCGAAAAGGGGGCTTTGTTGTTAGCTTGTAGATTTTTTTGATTATCCAAGCACGTTTGCCATTATTTTTGCAAGTTCTATAAAACTTTCTTTGAGACTTGCACCACCAACAAGAGCGCCATCAATGTCAGGTTTAACAAACAATCCGAAGAAGTTTTCCGGGGTGACACTGCCACCGTAAAGAATGGTTACGGATTCTGCAACTTCTTCACCGAACATTTTTGCAAGGAGCAGCCTTACGAATTCGTGCGCTTCTTGTGCTTGCTCTGGCGTTGCCACAACCCCTGTTCCTATTGCCCATACAGGCTCATATGCGATAACTACCTTCTTAACATCATCAGCATTTAGTCCATACAAACCTTCCCTAACTTGTTTCTCAAGCACGCAGAATGTCAATCCTTTTTGCCTTTCTTCAAGAGTTTCACCTATACAGAATATCGGAGTTAAACCTTCTGCAAGGGTTTTTTTGATTTTCTTGTTGATTAGTTCATCTGTTTCTCCAAATATTCTTCTCCTTTCACTGTGACCGATTATAACTGCTTGGACACCAAGTTCTTTTAACATCTTTGGAGATACTTCGCCCGTAAATGCTCCACTATCTTCGTAATACATATTCTGTGCTGCGAGTTTTATATTGCTTGAACTAACAACTTCTCTAACCCTATCGAGTGCAACAAAAACAGGTGCGATGTATATATCAAAAGAATTAAACCCAGCGAGCGCATTAACCAAAGTGTTAGCAAAAAGTTGCGCTTCGCTGGGTGTTTTATTCATCTTCCAGTTTCCAGCAAGGATGAATCTCCTATTCGTTATTTTTTTTTATTTGCAATGGAGACGATACCTGGCAATTCTTTTCCCTCGAGGAATTCGAGCGATGCGCCACCACCTGTTGAGACGTGGCTAAACTTCTTCTCAAGTCCGAACTGTGCAACTGCTGCTGCGCTGTCTCCACCACCAACGACAGTTGTTACACCTTTTTCTGTAAGTGATGCGATGAATTCTGCGACTGCTTTTGTTCCAGCTGCAAAGTCTTCTATTTCAAACACACCCAGTGGTCCGTTCCAAACGACAGTCTTTGCATCTGCAAGTTTCGATTTGATGAGTTCAATACTTGCTGGACCAATATCGTAACCAGCCCAACCTTCTGGAATACCTTCTTCGCATGTGAAGACTTTCTTCTCAACTCCTGCTTCCATCTTCTGTGCACAAACTGCATCGGTTGGTATAACAAGCTCAACACCTTTTTCTTTTGCTTGCTCGAGAAGTTGTTTTGCAAATTCTATTTTGTCTTCCTCGACGAGTGAGTTACCTGTTTGCTTTCCAAGTGCTCTCCAGAATGTGAACATCATAGCGCCACCAATGATTATTCTGTCAGCCTTGTTGAGCAGGTTAGTTATAACCCCTATTTTATCCGAAACTTTTGCTCCACCAAGAACAACGACATATGGTTTATCTGGATTGAGTGTTGCCTTTGACAAAAATTTAATTTCTTTTTCCATCAAGAAACCAGCAACAGATGGTATAAACTGGGCAATTCCAACGTTACTTGAGTGTGCCCTGTGGGCTGTTCCAAACGCATCGTTAACATGGAGGTCAGCAAGATTTGCCCATTTTCTTGCAAGTTCGAGGTCGTTCTTTTCTTCTCCTGGGTCAAATCTTGTATTCTCAAGCATTAAAACTTCGCCTTCTTTTAGTTCAGCAACTGCTTTTTCAACCTCTTCGCCGTAAAGTGCGGGAACGAATTTAACTTCTTTCCCGAGAAGTTCTGACAATCTCTCTGCAACGGGTTTCAAGGAGTATTTTGGATCCGGTCCACCCTTTGGTCTACCAAGGTGAGAAAGGAGAATTACCTTTGCACCGTTATCGAGAGCGTATTTAATTGTTGGTAGTGCCTCAACAATTCTTGTATCGTCTGCAACTTTTCCATCTTTCAAAGGAACGTTGAAGTCAACTCTCATTATTACCCTTTTACCCTTGAGGTCAACATCTCTAATTGTCAGTTTTTCCATCTTTTGACACCTCCCCGTGTCATAGATCCTGAAATTCATAATTATGGCGTACAAAAAAGGGGGACGCGCCCCCTTTATTGGTTTACGAATTAAAGCATCGTTGCTACTTTCTCGATTGTGTCTACAACTCTGCAGGTGTAACCGTATTCGTTGTCGTACCAGCTGTAAACTGTTACGAAGTTTCCATTCATGACTTTTGTAAGTGTTGCATCGAATATACCAGCGTATGTTGAACCGATAATATCTGAACTTACGATAGGATCTTCGTTGTATTTGATGATGCCCTTGAGTCTGCCTTCCGTTGCTTCTTTAACTTTTGCGTTGACTTCTTCTGCCGTTGTTGTTTTTTCAACTTGGACGCTGAGAACAGAGATTGAACCATCTGGAGTTGGAACTCTCAATGCCATACCATCGAGCTTACCCTTCACTTCAGGAACAACAAGTGCAACTGCTTTCGCAGCTCCTGTTGTTGTTGGGATTATGTTCAAAGCTGCTGCTCTTGCTCTTCTAAGGTCTTTGTGTGGGAGGTCGAGAACTCTCTGGTCGTTTGTGTAGCTATGGACTGTTACAAGGTAACCTGTAACTATTCCGAATGCATCGTTGATAACCTTAACGATTGAAGCTATTGAGTTTGTTGTACAAGACGCACAGGATATAATCTGGTGCTCTGGTTTGAGTTGTTCTTCATTACAACCAAAGACTACTGTGATGTCTTCTCCCTTTGCTGGGGCTGTGATGATGACCTTTTTTGCACCAGCCTGGATGTGTTTCATTGCTCCTTCTCTTTCTGTGAATTTACCTGTTGATTCAACAACTACATCGATACCGAGGTCTTTCCATGGAAGGTTTGCTGGGTCCTTTTCTGCAAATACCTTTATGGCTTTTCCGTTAACATACATCGTGTCGCCTTCTACCTTAACTTCCCCTGGAAATTCTCTGTGGACTGAGTCGTATTTGAAAAGGTGCGCCAATGTTGCTGGGCTGTCCAAATCGTTAATGGCAACTACCTCTACTGAACTGTTGCGGCGAATGAGTTCCCTAAGGACGAGTCTTCCAATCCTTCCAAAACCGTTGATAGCTATCTTCATCTTTCTCCCTCCTTCACAGTGTTGGTGTGAATTTCTCTTGCTCGTGAAAAATTGTACAATATAAATATTACATTTACAAGGTTGTGGAAGTTAAAATTTTTGAATATTTTTCAAACTTCAGGTAATCATGAAAAAAGTCAACGTGAAATATCGTTGTTTATAATCAAAAAAAGAGCATTTTCAAAAGTATTATACCATGAATATCTGATTTAAGCAACTAAGCTAAAATTTGAAGGAGATTAGTTATTTTTTCGCCCGATATATGAGTTTACTCAAATAGTTTCTGTTAATTCCATAAAATTGTTATCAAATTCCGTAAAGTGTATGGTATAATACATCTGGAAAGATGAGACAAATATGGTTTACTGAGCGTTCATCTCAAGGGGGATTTTAACACTGTATGATAGCACAAAAGCTTAGGAAACTAGTTTTTCTATCATCTATCATATTTGTTATCTTCACATTTGTCTTAGGCGTCTTACTTTTAAAAAACCTAAAAAGCGCCTTTGATGTTCAATTCAAAGAGTTTTCTGTGAATGTTTTGAAAAGTCTGGAGTTTCAATTTTCTCAAAAAACAAAAGAGCTCCAGCGAACATTTGATAACTTGAAAAGTCTATTTGATAGACTTCCATTATCCGAAGAAGAATACATTCTTTTCAAAGAAAGCTTGATGTCAAACCTAAAGGCGCTTAATATAGACTTTCTCGCAATTTATGAAAACAGTGGTCTTTTGGAAGTTCACCATCTGAATGAACGATACTCAACCAGAATTGAGAATCTTTTAAATCAGCTTTCACTCAAACAGCTTACGGGAAAAACTCATTTCTTTTTGGATATTCCAAATTCATCCTTTCCAGTAGAGCTTTTTGTTCTTTACCCATCTCCAAAAATCTTGAAACTGTGGGAGGTTGAAACCCCCAGCGTCATCTTGGTAGGGAAATATCGGACAGTTACAGATTTTGTCAAGTTGGAAGAGTTAACTGGATCCTCTGTTTCTTATTCAGCTCGTCCTGGTAATTCACACTTAGCAAGTTAGTCTATTCATACCCGCTTCCGGACCAAACAAACAAAAACTTTGGATATTTGGTATTTTCGAAGAATTTCACACTACTCACTAAGTATCTTGTGTATGTTGTAATTTTGGTGGCTTTGTCTATTGTTGTTCTTATTTCCATACTTTCCATATTCTACCTACAACTCAAAAAGTTGGCGCTGGCTCCTTTCAGCGACATAATATACGCTATTGACAACCACACACCTGATACAGTTGAAAAGTACATATACCGAGGCGACGAAATCGGTAGTCTTGCTAAAGCAATTAAAAATTACTTGCACCAGCGTGAACAAATTAATCTTTACCTCAAGGAATTGGAAACAAAAAACCAAAGCCTGAGGTCACTAAATGAGCAAATTCGTCAACTACTGGAAAAAGACGTTCTCACCGGATTACTCACAAGATACGTTTTTAACAGTCAAATCGAACGCTTATACGTCTCCAGTAAGGCCGATAGAATACCACTGTCTGCCATTTCTATTGATGCGGACAATTTCAAAAAAATAAACGATACGTTCGGGCACAACGTGGGTGACGAAGTTTTGAAAGGAATAGCTGAAGTGATATTGAAAAACGTTCGAGCGAGTGATTTTCCAATAAGAATGGGTGGCGAAGAGATTTTGATACTCCTCCCTGAGGCAGATATTGATGCGGCGCATTTAATAGCAGAAAGAATTCGCACAAAGGTCGAAGAAAAGTTTAAAGAAACCCAATACAAAGTTACAATAAGTCTGGGAGTTACTCAATTAAAAGGAAACGATACAATTGAAAGCTTTTTGAAAAGAGCAGATGAAGCGCTATATATTTCAAAAGCCAATGGCAAAAACAGAACAACAGTGCTCTTCTAAAGCACCCAAGAACCAGTATTTCCAAACGGAAGATAAGTGGTATAATTTTTTAATGAACATTGAAAAACTACTGAACCATCGCGGATGATATCCGCGATTTATTATTCAATGTAGACTTAATGGAGGTGACATTAGTGTTGTTGAGCTTTCTATTACTTATCTTAGGACTTACTTTTGTAAGTATAGGTGCTGATAAAGTTGTTGAGGGTGCTTCTGCTATTGCAAAAAAGCTTAGGGTCTCAGACCTTGTCATCGGTCTCACGATAGTGTCTTTTGGAACATCGGCTCCGGAATTGGTCGTAAACATTGTTTCTTCAATCAAGAAAAATTCAGACATTGCACTTGGTAATATAGTCGGTAGTAACATATTCAACATACTCGTAGTTGCAGGGCTCTCAGCTATGATAAGACCGATAAGTGTTAAATACTCGACGCTCAAGAAAGAGATTCCTCTAAGCTTCCTAGCTGCCGTGTCAGTTCTTGCCCTTGGAAACAAGGGAAATAACCTTCCTTCGATATTAACGCGTGGCGATGGCATTGTGCTTTTATCTTTCTTTGCCATATTTGCTGCTTATGTATTCGAAATGGCGAAAAAGGATAGGGAAATGTTTGAAGAGATGGAAATGGAAAGACTAAAAAATATTAGCACCTGGCTCGCTGTGCTTTACGTAGTTGGTGGTTTAGCAGGGCTTGTAATCGGTGGACGATGGATCGTGAGCAGTGCAACGCAGATAGCAAGGGCTCTTGGAGTTTCGGACAAAATGATAGGTTTGACAATCGTTGCTGCCGGGACATCTATACCTGAGCTTGCTACGTCGTTAGTTGCCGCCGTAAAAGGTAATAGCGAAATAGCCCTGGGAAATGTTATTGGTTCAAATATATTCAACATCTTCTTCATACTGGGTATTTCTGCCGTTCTTAATCCTGTGTATTATCCAACGGCGTTAAATGTAGACATAGCACTACTTCTTGTTATAACAGTTATCTTAACACTATTCTCAAAAGATCTGAAAATAAACAAAATCGAAGGGGCTCTATTTTTTGCAACGTATGTAGGATACACCGTTTACCTGATAATCAGAGGATAGGATTTTTTGATACGCTCTCAAGAAGGTGGTATACTTGTACGAGCATCTTGAGTATTACGGCGTATCAAAGAGGGTTATAGATGCTATGAATAAAGTGGATAGAAAGCTCTTTGTTCCTGCTGAGTATCAAGATAGTGCATACATTGACACACCTCTTCCAATAGGTTACGGTCAAACGATATCAGCACCGCATATGGTTGGATTGATGTGCGAATATTTGGACTTAAATGAAGGAGACAGAGTTCTTGAAATCGGAACTGGGAGTGGATACAACGCTGCTGTAATGTCGCAACTCGTTGGACCTTCAGGGAAAATCTACACTGTTGAAGTCGTTGAACCTTTGTATGAAAGAGCGAAGAGTGTTATCAAACAGTTAGGAATAGATAACATCGAAATGTTTCTCAGCGATGGAAAGCTCGGACTACCACAGTTTGCCCCTTATGACAAAATCGTTGTCACATGTTACGCAAAAGAAATCCCACCTGCACTGATTGAACAACTTTGCGAAGGTGGGATTTTATTGATTCCTGTTGGAAATGAATATATTCAGGTTCTGAAGAGAATAAGAAAATACGGACAAAAAATTACTGAAGAATCATTAGGGCATGTTAGGTTTGTACCGATGGTATAAGCTTCAATTTTCACTAACACTGTGAATATGCTGAGCATACGTAAGGTATAGTTTTTTTATTGTGAGTCTGCCCCACGTATACGTGATTATAGAAGCCGTGGTATTTCCAATAACTATCCCCAACCACACGCCGGTTAACCCCATCCTAAAACCATCAACAAAAAGCCACGTCCAGAAAACTTGGAATACGATTGTTCTCAATATCGTTGTTACTAAACTTTTGTATCCATGTCCAATCCCCTGGAACATTCCTGATGTTAACATTCCAAATGGTGTCCCCGGAAGGAACAGACACAATATCTTGAGCGCTTGTGAAACATTTTCTAAAAGTAGAGAGGAAGATTTTGAATACGAAAACATAAATGCAAGTGGCTTTGAGAAAAAGAAAATTCCCAACATCGTTCCAATGGCAAAATACTCAGCAAATTTTATTGCATAATTAAGAGCACCTTCAAGTTTCTTTATATCCTTTGCTCCGTATGCTGCTCCGGTTACTGTCGTTACAGCCGAGGAAACTCCTATGATTGTCAGCGTTCCCAAGTTTATTATGCGCCAAGCACCAGTGAACGTTGCTACTCCCAAATCTCCAGCCGTTTTTGCTGCAAAAAAAATTAAGGAAATATATTGCCACAGACATCGTAATTTGAGCGAGCGCTGTTGGAAAACCAACTACAGAAATGTCATAGAGGATTTTTCTATCTAAAGAAAAACCTTTGAAAGTTACGTCCAGAAATGTCTTTTCAGAAAAAATCAGAAGGTAAAAAAGTACAGCACTTGCGACAAAGATGGAGATATTAGTTGCCCATGCTGCTCCTTCGATGCCGAATTTGAAAGTGTATATAAAGATAGGGTCAAGAACCATGTTCAATACAGAGCTAAAAAGAACTATATACATTGGTCGCTTTGAATCGCCTTCTCCACGAAGAATGCCTATAGCGGAGTTGTTGAACATCGTAAATATTGATGATAGAAAAATTATGAAACCGTAATCTTGCGCTTTTTGCATTGCAAGCCCTGAAGCACCCGTGAATTTCAAAACAAAACCAAGTGATAAAATACCAACAACAGTAGTCAAAAAGCCTACAATGATAGCAAGGATTATAGAGTGTTCCGCCACAGAATTTGCGTCTTCGAAATCCTTCGCACCTATTCTTCTGGCAATTGCAGAACTAGTCCCTACCGCAATTCCAGTAGCAATCGATATGACTATCATGTATATTGGGAAAAATAAACCCATTGCAGCCAACGAGGAAGGACCAAGGCCAGCAACCCATACAGCGTCCACGAGATTGTAAAGCGTTTGAATGAGCATAGCTATCATGTTTGGTATAGAAAGCTTTATAACAGCTTTTTTGTAATCTCCTAAGAGTAGTTCAACATTTTTGTTCAACTTCGTGTTTGAGCTTTTTGGAATATTTTCCACTATAATTTTCCTCCTCTCATCCGTTATATTCTAACCTTTCTACAAACGACTTCATCTCACTTAGTGCGCGTTCAGCTGCCTTCTCACGGTTCTTACCTGCACCAAGCAAGCCAAAGTTAGCGTACATAGGTTTCAGTTCTTCAGCACTCGTAATATAATCTATCAGTGCACCACACATGGTTTTTTTCGGAAATTCCACCATCTCTTTGCCTTCCAGTAGCCTTGCAACATTGAGACCCACGTATAGACCTGTCATTGCAGATTCTATGTATCCCTCAACACCCGTTATCTGTCCTGCAAAGAATATATTTGGCTGTCTTTTCAATCTCAAGAATTTGTCCAGTACTCTTGGTGAATCTATGTAACTGTTCCTGTGCATAACACCATATCTCAGAATTTCCGCATTTTCCAGTCCCGGAATCATCCTTATAACTCTCAGTTGCTCTCCCCATTTCAATCGTGTTTGAAATCCAACAAGGTTGTACATAGTACCTTCAACATTTTCTTTTCTCAATTGAACAACAGCGTAAGGTTCTTTTCCCGTCTTTGGGTCAGGAAGTCCAACAGGTCTCAACGGACCGTATCTCATAGCATCCTTTCCACTGCGTGCTATTTCTTCTATAGGTTGACATCTTTCGAAAAGCAACTTTCTGTCAAAATCTTCCATCTCGACAACTTCCGCATTAACTAAGGCTTCCCAAAAAGCCTCGTATTGTTCCTTATTCATTGGGCAATTTATGTAATCACCCGAACCTACACCGTATCTATCTGCTACGTAGCAAATATCCATATTTATGCTATCTGCACTTATTATCGGAGCAACAGCATCGAAAAAATTAAATAATCCTCCGCTTACCTCTTTGAGCCATTCTGCTAGAGCTCCATCCGTCGTGGGACCCGTAGCAATAACCCAAATGCCATTTTCTCCTGGTTTTGTCACTTCTTCATCTATCACTTCAACAAGTCCAGATGACAACAATCTTTCAGTTACACACTTTGAAAATTTCTCCCTATCAACAGCCAGCGCTTTTCCGGCCGGTACTCTATTCTCCATGGCGCAATCTAAAATAATACTACCAAAAAGTTTCATCTCCTCTTTTAAAAGTCCCTCTGCGTTCTTCAAATCCAACGACTTCAAAGAATTACTACATACTAGCTCGGCAAAGTAATCACTTTTGTGCACTGGTGATTTCTTTATCTTTTTCATTTCATGGATAATTACCCTATGCCCTTTTTTCACCAGTTGCCAAGCTGCTTCGCTGCCTGCCAAACCTGCCCCTACAATATGGACTTCGTTTACAGCAATCTGTCCGTTCACATCAACCACCTCATTTTTCCAACCCTTCTATTTTTGAAAGTCTTTCCAACATTTCTGCTTGTGTAATTTTACCATAACAACCAAAAAATAAAAAAGCCTCTGCGGGAAGCAGAGGCTTTTTGGAAGGTATTTAGGAATCCTGGGCACTACCTACTCTCGCAAGGGGTCGCCCCCTTACTACCATCGGCCCGCGGTGGCTTAACGGCCAGGTTCGGAATGGAGCTGGGTGTTTCCCACCGCAGTATCGGCACCCAGGG
>Ga0224486_100079_pt1 | contig 48979 bp, 51 predicted proteins | sample TexhydDE_CT_test_FD_172013 | JGI IMG/M metagenome (GOLD analysis project Ga0224486, IMG submission 172013) | Fracking water microbial communities from deep shales in Oklahoma, United States - hydraulically fractured wells DE_CT_test ... | reverse complement strand
AATCAAAATGATGGAGGTGTTGAGTATGAAACTTAGGGGTTTCGTGTTGTTATTTTTAGTATTTGTAACCATTATCTCATTTGCGCTGAATATTATTTACCTTGTCGGAGATGGTATGAGTTTTAACCAGCTTCTTCTTGCAAGTATACTTGAAGGAAGAGTTTTGACAACTATGACATTGCCTTACACAGCTATACAAACGACTTACTCTGCTGATTCATGGGTGACAGATTCTGCTCCAGCGGGGACGGCCCTCTTTGCCGGATACAAAACATTGAACAGTGCGATAGGCGTATTACCAAATGGTACACCGATGCCTTCAATATTTGAAATTGCAAAGAGCGCTGGTTACAACATTGGTTTGGCAGTTACGTGTAGGGTAACTCATGCCACACCAGCCTCAATGTACGGGCACGTAACAAATAGAAACGATGAAGTAATCCTTGCTAAACAGCTCGCTGAATCTGGAACTGTTGACGTCATTTTTGGTGGCGGATGGGATATGTTTGTCCCAACTGCGCAAGGTGGTAGAAGAACAGATGGGCTTAATCTCATAGAAGTGATGAAAAGCAAAGGGTATGAATATATAACAACAGTTGAACAACTTAATACTGTTCAGTCTTCAAAGGTTCTTGGTTTATTTGCCAAGGGACATCTTGACCCAGTTTCTAACAGGTCATCAGCTCAACCAACCCTCGATGTTATGACCAAAAAAGCCCTCGAACTTCTTTCAAAGGATGGTAAACCTTTCATGCTCATGGTTGAAGGCTCACAGATAGATTGGGAAGCACATTCGAACGATTTCTACGGAGTTTGGAAAGAGGTTGTGGAATTTGATAACGCTGTCAAAGTTGCTCTCGAATTTGCAGCTAAAGATGGTAACACACTTGTGATTGTTACCGGTGACCACGAAACAGGTGGATTGTCACTTTCAAAAGGTGGTTACACAATTAACGTGGAACTTGCAAGAAAGGCAAAAGGAACTACACAGATGTTCTTAAGCCAATACAACATCGCAGATAAAGAAAAATTTATTGCGGGTCTTAAAGAATGGTATGGTATATCTATCACAGATGCCGAATACGAAAACTTGAGACAGATTCCTTCAAACAATCTGAGAAGAGAACTTGCAAGGTTTGTAAGTGAAAAAGTTGGATTTGGCTGGACAACGTTTGACCACACAGCTGCACCCGTCCCAGTCTACGCTTTTGGACCCGGTGCACATTATTTCACAGGTTTTATGGACAACACGGACATTCCTAAGATTATTATGAAGATAACAAAACTTTCGGCAATTTCATTTCCTGAAGTTAAAACAACCGGTAGTGGGTATTAATTCATTTCTAGTGAAAATTATCGTTCATCACATTCCTTTAGTTTTCTGAAAGCTTTTCTGCCCCTGCACGTCTTTATGTGCAGGGGTTTTCTTAATTTTGAGATTTTGTTTTCCGTTGAAAATGTTATACAATAAGTTGTGAAGTAAAGTTAGAAGATGAAACTTAAAAGTCAAGGGGGAATTGATATGTCAAGAATGGATTTTCTTAGTTACCCACTTCCGGATGTTTTAAAAAAATACATCTACCAAGGTTTCTTCAAAAAAGCCCGGGAGCAAATCGATAAGATACTCGAACACAGATTGCCACCACAGATGAGGGAAAGGCTTAAATTTGAGTTGTTTAGAATGGAACTGCTCAAAAAAACTTACAAATACCCTCAAGCCGAAGCACTTAAAATTTTCAAAAAGGTGTTCAAAGGTGCCACGAAATCGGAGTTTGAGCAACTTTGGAGAGAAGGGAGACTAGATTGGATATATATCGAGACACAAAGATTTTTTGAAAGCAGGTTTGATAAGAACCTGGCGTTCAATGAAAAGCAATACAAAGAAAGGCAAAGGGTGGATAAACAAACGCTTAAAAGGCGTGAGCTAATAAATAAAGCAGTTGAGCGGTTACTGAAAAGTGGGAAGCCAAAGAGTTATCGTGTGCGAGCGAGAATCACTGTTGAGAAAGAGAATCCGAGGGAAGAAAAAGTTCGTGTATGGTTGCCTTTTCCAAAAGAAGAATTTCAGCAGAGCGACGTCAAATTAATAAGTGCAAGTCACGAGTGCGAAATTGCGGACAATTCAGTTGGTCAAAGAACAGTATATATGGAAGGAAAGGATAACGAAAAATTCTATGTCGAGTTCGAATACACAGTTCACGAATGGATTGGACAACAATCACTCTATACACAAAAGCCTTCAAAAGAAGACATCAGTGAATTACCACCCCATATCGTCTTTTCTCCTTTCCTAAAAGAACTCCTCCATACGATATTCCACAACGAAGATTGGACCAAGCTTGATGATTTAGCACGTGCGAGAAGGATATATGACTTTGTCACACTAAATGTGAACTATTCATACGTTTTGCCTTATGCGTTGTATGATAACATCCCGGAATACGTAGCGACAACATTCAAAGGAGATTGCGGGTTCCAAGCACTGCTCTTTATCACGTTATGTCGCATGGCAGGAATACCTGCTAAATGGCAATCGGGTTGGAGTATAACTCCGCTCGGGGCTTCCCCACACGATTGGGCACTTGTCTATCTTGAAAGATACGGATGGGTGCCAGTTGACCTTTCGTTTGGTGGAGGGAGAAGAGAACAAGAACCGATGCGTATATTCTACTTTACGAATCTTGATGGATTTAGAATGTTTGCAAATACCGAATTTCAAGGGGACTTCCTGCCAGAAAAGAAAGCATGGAGGTTGGATCCTTACGACAACCAGACTGGGGAAATGGAGATAATCAGCAAAGAAGAAGACGGGTATGTAATTGATTTAAAAAGCGAAATCGAGGTTCTTAAATTCGAAGAGTTAACAAAGTGAAAAAGAAAATAGGGGGTGTTTAAGGTGGGAAAAATCAAATCGGTAAAGTTCAAATTGAACCGCTTTGAATACGTGAAGCCATTTCATATCACAAACAACGTTTCATACAACACGGAGAACATAGAAGTTATTGTTGAGCTTGATAATGGAGTTGTCGGATATGGAGAGGCTTCACCGTCGTTTAGGGTGAATGGTGAGAAGGTACCTGCTTTATTAGGACTGGAACAAATTGTAAATGAAATGATTGTTGGAATGGATGTGCGAAATTACCGCCAGATTTTCGATGTGACCGACAAACTTTTTGGTGCACCAAGCATTAAGGCTGCAGTTCAATATGCCGTTCTTGATGCATTTAGTGAAGAGATTGGTGTCCCAGTTTACCAAATACTTGGTGGTGCGAAGACGAAAATAGAGACGGATTATACGATAAGCATAGGGACTATCGAAGAGAGAGTTGAAGATGCAAGAAAGATTGTAGAACGTGGGCACAGCGTGATAAAGATAAAGGTAGGGGAAAACCTTGAAGAAGATATCCAAGCGATGATGGCAATTTATGAAGTTTCAAAGGGATGCAAATACATTGTTGATGCCAACACAGGTTACACGCCAAAACAAGCAGTGAAATTTGTAACTGAGATATACCGAGCGGGAATAGACATACATGTTTTCGAACAACCAGTCGCAATGAACGATGTCGAAGGACTCAAATACGTAAGATGGAACTCCCCGTTCCCCGTTGCGGCAGACGAAAGCGCTAGGACGAAATACGACGTGATGAGATTAATAAAAGAAGAAGCGGTGGATTACATAAACATCAAGCTTATGAAATCTGGCATTAGTGATGCGCTTGCGATTGTTGAAATGGTGAAAGCTGCGAATTTGAGATTAATGATTGGTTGTATGGCAGAATCGAGTCTTGGAGTGAACCAAAGTGTCCACTTTGCTCTTGGAACAGGTGCTTTTGATTTCCACGATTTGGATAGCCCACTGATGTTGAAAGAACCAGAATTTAGGGGGAAGTATAAGGTAGAAGGTTCTTATTATTTTGTTTAAACAAGAAAATCTAAAGTTTTCTAACCTTTTTTAAATAACATGGTAAAAGTGAAGGAATATGTGCTATAGATTTTGGATAGAACAGGCATTGAACTTATCAGTCTTTCATGTGGAGGCAAAGCTGAAAGGGTTAACGACCCCATACAGGGCTCCTTATAGCCAGTTCATTGATGAGAAGTTTAAGGATCCAGATGGTTACTGGATAGGTCTTTATGTTGGACCACTTGCGTTTGCCACTAACAAAAACAAGGCAAAAGAACTCGGTATCACACTACCAACAAGTTGGGCAGATTTGATAAAACCACAAGTTTAGAGGAATATCTCTTAAATTTTTGTCCTTTTTTAGCCAAAGAAAAACACCCCCTTGATGGTTATATTTTACCACTTCGGGGGTGTTTTTTCGTGTTTCATTATTGGGGTTCAGTACACTTGATTGCCCTTTTTTAAAATATACTAAATTTTTGAAAGAGCGGTGCAAATATCAACGAAACTACAGCCATAATTTTTATCAGTATGTCAAGACTCGGGCCAACAGTGTCTTTTAATGGGTCTCCTACGGTATCACCAACAACTAACGCTGCATGTTCCACAGAACCTTTATTTAAACCGGGAATTTTGCCTTGCTCAAGGTGTTTCTTGGCATTGTCCCAAGCACCGCCAGCGTTAGCTGTAAAGAGTGCAAGCATAATTCCGCTCAATGTAGTTCCGACAAGCAATCCACCGACAAAATCAACACCAAAAGTGAAACCAGAAACCAAAGGGGTAACGATAGATATCATTGCTGGTAATATCATTTCTTTGAGGGCACCGTCAGCACTGATTGTGATGCATTTTTCATAATCTGGTGTCTGTGTGCCATCGAGTATTCCCGGCATCTCTTTAACTTGCCTTCTTATCTCACCAACCATCTTTGAAGCAGACTTTACAACAGCTTCAATTAATATCCCACTGAACAGATAAGGCAATGCTGCACCAAGTATAGCCCCTCCCAGAGTTTTTGCATTTATTATGTTTAAATTCAAAAGTTCTTGTATACTTCTTACGTATTCTCCAGGCGAAGTCTGGGAATATATGTATGAAGCAAAGAGCGAGAGTGCTGCCAAAGATGCAGAACCGATTGCAAATCCTTTACCTATTGCTGCCGTTGTGTTTCCAACCATATCAAGCCTATCGGTTATTTGTCTTACTTCCGGTTCTAATTCAGCCATCTCACTTATTCCACCTGCGTTGTCTGCAATCGGACCATACGAATCTATGGTGACTGATGTTGCAACAAAAGATAGCATGCCAACAGCTCCCATAGCAACTCCGTATAAACCTGCGAAATGGTCAGCAAGAACAATAGAAATGAAAAGAACAAAAGACGGTAAGAACGTACTCTTCATCCCAAGTGCCAATCCACCGCTTATTACCATACCTGTTCCTTGGAGAGATTTGTAACTTAGCTTTCTCGTGGGAGCAAAGTTATCTGAAGTGTAGTATTCTGCTAATAATCCAATTATAATCCCTGCGATGATTCCTGTGATTGCTGAAAAGTAGGCAGAATAAGGACCGTAGCGGAAACCAAAATTAACAAGTGCATCATTTGATTCACCTTTCAACATGTGTCCTGTGAATATAAGGTTTCCAATACCAGTCAGAAGAGCTGAAATAATCAGTGCTATGTTTAATTCCTTGTGTGGTTTGTCAGACAAATTACGCATAACCACAAAGAGAATACCAATAGAACAAGCTAACAAACCAATCGTAGTAAATCCAATTGGATAGAATATCAATTTAAGTGCAGTTTCATAGTACTTACCGGAAAGTACGTAGTTGTAAGAAGCAAGAACAATTGAGGAAAGAATTGCACCAACAAAGCTTTCAAGCAAATCTGCACCAAGTCCTGCTACATCTCCAACATTATCTCCGACATTATCAGCAATTGTTGCAGGATTTCTTGGATCGTCTTCTGGTAATTTCAGTTCTGTCTTACCGACCAAGTCCGCTGCCATGTCAGCAGCTTTTGTGTACACGCCACCTCCAACCCTATCAAACATCGCAACAATCGAACAACCAAGTGAATAGCCAGAAAGGGTCATAGCAAAAGGTATGAAATTTACTCCGATATGATTATCAATTATGATTAAACTTTCCGAACTAAGCTGACCTTTAAAAAGGTTTATCACGATATTCATACCCAATAGTGCTAATGCACCGACGGAAAGCCCCATTACAGAACCACCTTGAAATGCGACTTTTAAAGCAGGACCTATTCTCTTTGTTGACCTTGCCGCTTCTGAAACTCTTACATTTGCTCTTGTTGCTGCTTTCATTCCAAGATAACCCGCAAGTGAACTCATAAAAGCACCAAATACAAAAGCTATTCCCACATACCAAGCAGTCAAAAAACTCAGCACAACAGCGATTATAACAACATAAATTGAAACAGTTCTATACTCATGATTGATAAATGCATCAGCACCTTTTCTAATTCTCAGTGAAATCTCTTTCATTCGTTCGGTTCCTTCAGGCTTTTTAAGAAACGCGGTAAAGTTGTAGGCGACTAAAATCAGGGCGATAATTGGACCGAATATGTAGACAAGTTCCATAAATCTTCTCCCCCCTTTTTGAGAAAAGGGCTCATGCCCTTATCGAAATTTTACCACAAGAATGTAATCACAAAATTGTTCAAAATATTAAATGTAATAATTGTTTGGAAACCAAATATTTAAAAAAAAGAGGACATCTTTTCGATGCCCTCTCTTAGGTTATTTGGTCGGGGTGACTGGACTTGAACCAGCGACCTCTTGCGCCCCATGCAAGCGCGCTAGCCACCTGCGCTACACCCCGAACTTTTGAATCGGCAAAATAAATTTTACCATATAGGTTTTCAAAAATCAAGAAGATTAGGAAATTATAAATTCCGAAAGAGAGTTCAGAAATTTTGGAAATTTAGATGGAAAGTGATATAATAAGTGAAACCGAAAGGGGGGATCGTTGTGAGGTATATGAAGTACTTGCTCGTAAGTTTGTTCTTATTTGCGGTCGGTATTTTTGCATTTGATCCAACGACATACGTTTCGGTTGGTGTTGGAGAACCGGATACACTTGATATCCACCAGGCGTACGATACGGTAAGTGGTGAGGTTATTTACAACGTATACGAAAGTCTTATTGCCTATAAAGGTAGTAGTTTGACAGAATTCGAACCAAGGTTAGCGACGCAAGTTCCAAGTATTAAGAACGGACTTATAAAAGACGGTGGAAAGACATATGTGTTTCCTATAAGGAAGGGAGTTAAATTCCACAACGGTGCAACGTTAACACCTGAAGACGTTGAATACTCCTTTGAAAGAGGTTTGCTTTACGACCCTGCTGGTGGTCCAATGTGGATGCTTTGGAACGCCATCTTTGGTGTTAACTCACTCAACGAGATGATACAAAAGTATGTTGGAAAACCTGTTTCTGAGGTATTTAAAGATGGTGAACCACTGCCTGAATACAAGGAAAAGTTAGTTCAAATGTACAAAGAAGTTATAGACCCAGCTATTGAAGTTGAAGGAGACAACGTGATATTTAAACTTGCCAGACCATACGGTCCGTTCCTGACGATAATTGCGCACACAGTTGGGTGGTCGGCTGTACTTGACAAGGAAACATCTATTAAGATGGGACTTTGGGATGGAAAACCGGATACGTGGTGGAAGTACAGGAATATAGCTAAGGAACAATCCCCACTTTATGCAACAGCAATAGGGACGGGACCATACAGACTTGTAGAATGGGACAGAACAAACAGAAAAGTTGTTCTTGAAGGATTCAAAGACTACTGGCGCGGTGAGCCAAGACTTAAGAAGGTTATTCTCCTCACTGTTAGTGAGTGGGGCACAAGAAAACTTATGCTTGAAAAAGGCGATGCTGACGATATTGCCGTTGTTCTTGAATACCTTGACCAGATAAAAGGGAACAAGGACATACAAATTATAGACAATATCCCATCTTTGTCAGTTACCGTTGTGGGATTTTCCTGGTCAGTTTCGCCAAACAGCAAATACATAGGTAGCGGAAAATGGGACGGGAACGGAATGCCTCCAGACTTTTTCAGCGACATTAACGCGAGAAAAGCGATATCATATATCATCAACTACGATGCAGTGATAAGGGATGTTTTAAAAGGATACGGAACGAGGATTCCTGCTGCATTACCCAATGGACTTTTAGGATTTGATCCAACATTGCCACTTTACAAGTTCAATTTAACTGAGGCAAGAAAAGCACTTGATAAAGCATGGAACGGGAAAGCCTTAAAGATAGGACTTAAGTTTACGTTAGCATACAACACCGGGAACTTGATGAGGCAAAGGATAGCGGAAATGATTAAGACGTATCTTGAAATGATAGCTCCTGGCAAAATCAAAGTTGATATAGCGGCACTTAACTGGCCAAGCTATCTCGATGCAATGAGAAAAGCTGAGCTTCCAATGCCAATCTTTAACTGGCTTGCTGACTTCCCAGATCCGGATAATTTCATATTCACATTCTATCATTCTGCAGGAACTTACGCACCAAGACAGGGAGATAATTTCAAAAAATTCGTCAGCACACCGAGAAAAGAACTTGGGGGTAAGAGCTTGGATGAGCTCATAGAAATGGCAAGGAATTCGTCAGATCCAGAAGAGCGAGCGAAGCTGTATATGAAAATACAAAAATTTGCAATAGATAATTATATCAGTATTCCTATTTATCAACCAGTTAGTGTAAGGGCTCAGAGAGCCTGGGTCAAAGGTTGGTATCCGAATCCGATGAGACCCGGTAACGATTACTTCGAACTTTACAAGCAACAGTAAGTTGAATCAGAGACATTGTAATACATTTCTTTGGCACAACATGGCTCTGGTTTACCGGAGCCATGTTGTTTATTTTTTAGTATTTTTGTATTTGCAAGATTCTACAGGACATGTTGCACACAAAGGGTTTGTTCTACAAAGTGCCTTGGCATGTTCAACTATGAGGCCATGGAATTCTTGATAAAGTGCAACATCTCTGGGATATGTTTTTTCGAAAAGTAGCCTGTATTCATCGTATTCTTTTAGTTTGATACCTAATAGTCTGTCAAGTAGTCTTTTAGTATAAGCATCTACAACAAAGACGGGTAATTCTAATGCATACAGTATTATAGAATCGGCAGTTTCCTTTCCAATACCTTTTACCGACAAAAGCTCATCTCTTATTTCTTCAATGCTCTTTGTTTTGATTTTCTCCAAATCAAAGTTGTAGCTTTTCAACCACGTTAAAAGGTTTTTCAGTCTTTGGGCTTTTACATTGAAAAAGCCTGCAGGTTTTATCAAAAAAGATATCTCTTCGGTGCTCATTTTTGCCAGGCAATGTAGAATATCCTTTTTACAATATTCTTTAATATTCTCAAGTGCCTTTTCAACATTTTTCCAATTGGTGTTCTGCGTAAGTACCGCTGAAACTATAATTTCCTCGGGTGTTCCGGGCCACCATTTTCCTTGGGGACCGTGTATCTCTCTAAGTATCTCGTACAAATTCTCCAGTTTCATACCGCAAACTCTCCTTGTTATGTCTGGATGATTACACATGTTGTCTTCCAAACAACAATTGTAACACATTTCTTCGGTTGCAAAAAACAAAAAGCGGAGGGTGAACCTCCGCTTTTCGCTTGAAATGTTGCCTTTATAATTTTCTTCTGTTACCCTCCGAGGTATGCCTTTCTCACTCTCAGCTAGTTCGTCGAGCAAAACTAACTTGATCGTAGTACCCAGTGCGTGTGCAATTTCAAGCTTTTTTTGTAAACCATACGGCAATGAAGTTGCTTTATTTGAGAATATGAGCATACACATACCAAGATTCCGTTGAAAACAGTCCTTAAAAGTGTATTTAAAGACAACTGTTATTTGAATATTTGCATAATATCACTAAGCTCTCATGTTTTCAACCTGATGTATAAAAAACCGGGGACAAAAGGTCCCCGAGTAATTGTTCAATGCTATTGTTTTGTCTTTAGAAAGGATAGAATCCAAGTTCGAGGTTGTTTCTCTCAATTATTGCTTTGATTTGGTCCTCGATTATCTTTTTGTGTCCTTCTTCCCAGTCTCTTAGAGCCAACAAAAGTTTCTTTACTCTCTCATCTTTTTCATTATTTGCGGCTTTTTCGTAGAATTCCATAAAATCCTTTTCTATTAAGTAAGCCATTCTCAAAATTGAAAGGTCAGCCATATCGTCTTCTGCTGATGCCTCAGATATTTTTTGACCTTCGTATCGTGATTTGTAGTACTTTGTATCTTGTTCGGGAAGTGAATCTACTTGTGCACCTTCATTGAGAGATTTTATCAATCTTCTTATAAATTCTGTGTGTTCTTTTTCCATTTGAGCTAAATAATCAAATATTTCAGCGACTGCTTTGTTCCTTACTTCGTTCTTTTTTGATGTGTAGAATTTAAACCCATCGATTTCAAATTGTTCAGCCAATCTTAGAACGTCGTACATCTAACTCACCTCCTATTATAGTTTACAACTAAGATTACTTTTGTTCCCTCAGATACTGATCTATACCCCTTGCTGCCCAGTATCCGTCTGCTACACCGTGGATTATATCTGGCCCATTAACTATGTCTCCACCAGCAAACAACCATGGAATTTGTGTTTGTCTAAGGTTATTTGTAAGTATCCTTGGACCAACGAACTGGAGTTTGGATTTCCATTCTTCCGGTAGATACGAGTAATCTGGTGCTTGACCAATGGCTTCAATTATCATATCACCATCGTAGTATTGGACAGTCGACTCGTCAAATTTTGGGTTAAACCTTTTGTTCTCATCGAATACTTCGACACATTTGACACATTCGATACCTTTGATGTTATCCTTGTCGTCAAAAATAATTCTTCTTGGACCCCAGCCTGGACAGATTTTGACACCTTCTTCAATGGCTTCTTCGATTTCTTCCATGTCAGCAGGCATCTCGTCGTGTGTTCTTTCAAGACAAGTGACCGTTACGTTAACCTCTCCGTATTTCATTTTTTGTAACCTTGCCATGCTCCTTGCAATATCCATAGCAACATTTCCACCACCGATGACTACGACACGTCTTGGTATTTTCGGCTCAGGACCTTCACCACGTAGGTAATCTCTTATAGCTCTCAGTAGTGGTAGAGCTTGGACAACATCTGGATGGTCTGAGCCTGGTATTTTTGTTGACCTACCAAGTGTCAAACCTGTTGCCAAGAATATCGCATCGTATTTGTTTTTCAGTTCATCAAAGGTGATATCTTTCCCGACAGCGACACCTGTGAAAATCCTAACACCAAGTGATTCGATGAATGCAATGTCTCTATCAAGTGCTTCGTCTGGTAATCTGTATCTTGGGATACCGTATCTCATTACACCGCCAGGACGGTTAAGTGCTTCGTAAATATCAACCTCGTAGCCCATCGTCGCTAAGAAGTAAGCGGCTGACAATCCAGCAGGTCCACTACCAACGATAGCAACCTTTTTGGGTTGTTTTTTGACATCAAAGGTCACAATTTCATGCCATTTCTCAGCCGGAACGCTATCTGTTATGTATCTCTTCAGCCACCTAATAGCAATTGGTTCACCTCTGTGACTAATTGCACAGACTTCTTCACAGCGATGTGTACATACTCTACCACAGACACTAGAGAGTGGGTTTGCACCAAAGTTGCTTTGGTCTTCCACACCTTTAAGGAGCCATTTTAGTGCGTCTTGTAAATCATCCTTCCAGATAGCCTTTATGTATTGTGGAATTTGCATGTGCTCAGGACATCTGTCAACACATATACCACATTCTACACACCTTGCCGCTTCTGCTATAGCTTGTTCTTTGCTGTATGCCTTGACGAACTCAACGAACGAATTCACACGTTCTTCTGCTGATAACATCTCCGGCATTACTCTATCAAGGTCGAGAAGTTCACTATTCTCATCCCTTGTCCAACCAATTTTGATTTCCTCTGGATTTTTCTTGAGCAACCCCTTTTCAGTTGGTGCAAAGTAGAAATCTTCGGGGTTAGGAGAAATAAAGATGTATTCTCTGGTCATCTTCAGTGAACCTGTTGTACAAATATCAACACACATCCCACAAAAACTGCAGCGTCCGTAATCTATAGTAGGTCTTTGCGGTTTCATACCGTATTCTTGTTTCATATCCGGCACTTCAACCATTGTTATTGCGTCTGTCGGACATATTTTTGCACAGGTCCCACAACCAATACATTTTTCCCAATCGTTCACATGGAAGCCCCTGTATCTTGGTGCCGCTTCTCTTTGCTCTTTCGGAACACGGATGGTGACTGGTTTTTCAAAAAGGTTCTTCCAAGCAATCAAAGGTGCGAAGAAACTTTTCTTTGGGGTTTCAGTTCTATTTTCTTTTATTTCCATTATCGGCACCTCCCATTACCTATCGATTTCTGGGGCACAAACGCCCATTGTATCAAGCCAGATAGGTACGTCGTCTATCCTTGTTCCAGGTAGTAGATGTTCAACACCATACAAACCTTGCGGATAGGAAGCGCCTCTGACCGCCACTCTGTAAGGTGTCTCTCCACCGTTGGAAACGACAAGATAGCCATATTCTCCACGTGTAGATTCAACACGCGCATACGCCATTCCCTTCGGAACCCTAATTCTTAAACCATTTCCATCACCGATTTTTGTATTCACGGGACCAGATGGCATCTTTTCAAGCGCTTGCCTGATGATTCTGATGCTTTGCCTTATTTCCTTTGGTTTTAGGCTTATTCTTGCGAGTGCGTCACCTTCTGTAGCAGTTGGGATTTCGAATTCTACCTTATCGTAGAATAAGTATGGGTCAACCTTTCTTATGTCGTATGGAACCCCGGTTGCTCTCAAGCCTATGCCTGTTACGCCAAGTCTCAGACAGGTTTCTGTATCAATCTTTGCAATACCTTTGAGCCTAGTGTGGAGTATTCTATTTTTAAGAATGAATGTTTCGTATTCTGGCAATCTTTGTTCCAAGTAGTCCATGAGTTTCAAAATCTTTTCTTCAAGTTTGGGTGGTAAATCTTTTCTTACCCCACCAGGTATGATGTACATATGGTAAATCCTTGCTCCTGTTAATTCTTCAAAAATGTCAAGTACTTTGTCCCTATCAGCAACACTCCAGAACATACTTGTATACATCCCTAAAGGTCCTCCGATACCTCCAAAGGACCATAGATGGTTTGCAATTCGCGCAAGTTCAAGGACTATCATCCTTATCCATTGCGCCCTTTCAGGGACTTCTACTTTAGCTATCTTTTCAATTGCCATTGCATAACAAGCTTCGTTTATATCGGGTTCAGGCACACATATTCTCGGTATCAGCGCAAGGTTCTGATACCAAAGTCTTCTTTCCATCAACTTTTCAAAACCACGATGTAAAAACCCTGGTAGTGGTCTTGCCTTGACAACGATATCACCTTCAACGTACATATGAACACTGAAATTACCGTGCATTCCAGGGTGATTTGGACCAAAGAACAGTTTTACTTCACCCATTTATATCACCTCTCGTATCTTCCAAATCGGCTCTTATTATCTTTGCTTCATGTATGGCATCTTTCTCGTATTCTCTGTCAGGGAAGTGTTCCTTAGAATACTTCAATGGGTCGAAATCTTTTCTCAATGGTGGTAAATCGCTCCAGAGCTCGAGAATGAGCGGTAGCTTGCATCTTTCGTTTCCTTCAAACTCTACACCAAAGAATTCATGGACATCGCGTTCATAATACTCAGCTGTTGGCCACATGTCTTTCACAGTATAGAACACAGGGTTGTCTCTATCGATAAATGTCGAGACAAGGAACGTCACTCCGTTGGACCAGTTAAAGAGTATGTAGACAAGTTCAAACTTTTTCTCTTCAATCCAATCAACGCAAGTGAGAATTGACAAGTGAGAATAACCTGATTCTTTCAGAAAAGCAAGTAGAGGAATAGTCTTGTCATTTTCTGCTATGAGTTTGTATTGCCTTTCTGCAACGTCTTCGACTCTGACGTTGAAAAGTTCTTTGGCCTTCTCAAGTACTTCAGCAACAGATTTATTCGTGGAATTCGTCATGGACAATCACCTCACCGAGGCTTCTAATTTGATTTTGCTTGTACCATTCGTAATTTTCTTTGTAACGTTTCCAACCGTTAGCTTCCCCTTTTCTAATCATTTCCATCAGAGTATTGAAAGCATTCAGTATTGCCTCTGGTCTTGGCATACAGCCAGCAATGTAAAGGTCAACAGGTATATAGTAGTCGAGTCTGTTGATTGTAGAGTAGGAGTCATAGTAAATTCCACCGTTTATGGTACATGAGCCAAAACCGATAACATATTTTGGGTCAGCCATTTTTTCGTATGTGTATATAACCCTTCTTAGGGTTTTTGCACTAAGGTATCCTGTGATGAGTAGTATATCTGCTTGCCTTGGTGTTGCCATAGGTCCCATTCCAAGGCGTTCCATATCGAATCGTGAGGTCATCGACGGTGGCAATTCAACGGCACCACACCCAGTACAGTAATGCAACATCCACATCGATCTACTTCTTAGCTGGTCAGCAATCTTTTCCCACACACTTCTTTCATCTATCTGAGCCATCTATTTCACCTCCGCATTAATTCATTTGCCTTAAAATACCCAACCATTTACAACGAAGAACGCTTGCACGAAAGCAAGAATTATTGGAACCGTCCAGTAGAAAGCGACTGCTTGTTCTATTCTGAACCTCGGAAGTACTGCGGAAATCATGACCGCAAGAGTCCAAACGATAAAGTATTTGAGTAAGAATTCGAAGTAATTACCGCCTCCGAGGAAGAAATTAACAAAGAGAGAAATTTCGATGAATTCCATGAAGGTGTTCATAAGCATTAGTAATCCCATATATTTTGCAGAAAGCTCAACCATAGGACCTGATGCAATCTCCGCTGGTGCGATAGGTGCCTCGAACGGTTCTTTACCGAGCATACCTTGGAGCGAAATGAGAGCAACAAGCGCACCTATTGGGAATTTAACTATATTCCATTGACCAGATTGTGCTTGTGCCATTATTATGTCAGAAATATTTCCAGTTTTGTAGTAATACATGAGGGCTGTTATAACAATCAGGAAGGGAACTTCGTATCCCAGCATGAGTGTAAGAGCCCTTGCAACACCAATTGATGCCCATGGGTTACCTGTTCCAACCATACCCATTGCCATACCAAGTGCACCAACTGTGAAGAGGTATGCGATAACAAAGAAGTTATCAAGACCTGGGAAAGCGACAAAGTTCCCAAGTGGCACGAACGAGAGCGTTGCAATTACTCCTCCGAGCGCCATGAGAACACCGAAGTCGAAAATCCAACCGTGCGTCCAACCATGTTTTGTTAATGTTTTGAAAACATCAATGAAATTCTGATACCAAGGTGGACCGTATCTTTTTTGGATACGTGCGGTAATCTTTCTACCGATACCCTCAAATGTCAATCCAAAAAAGGACGCTGTAAACAGTACTTCTGCTACTCTTACAATGGTTGCTAATCCTGCCATCGCTTACCACCTCACCCACAAGATTAACGCAAGAACAATTGCTGTCCAGAAGATGTAAGCCGAAGCTGTCCTGCGAGCTAAATAGTCAACAAATTTTCCGAACGCTTTCAGAGCGTTCACAATCGATAAGTACCAGTCTTCGAACGATGGATGACCTTCATATTCTCTTTCAAGGAAAGCATAGAACTTAGTGGCATAATGGTACAAATCATAGTTGTGGAGGAATTCACCAGATGTGTACTGGTCTTCCAAAGGTATCTTCTTTCCTTTTGGCATGAGTATGTAAATAATCGCTGCAATTATGAAACCAACTGCGAACATGAGAAAGACTGTCCATGTGTCCCAATAGCCCATGCTTGTTTTTAACACAGTGCCTTCGAATTCAAATGGTTTCATGCCAAATTCTTTTTGAACATTGGTAATCCATTCAAGTACTTGCTGTGGAAACACACCCCAAAGAACTGTTAATGCAACAAGGATTATCATTGGAATTTGCATAATTATAGGAACTTCCTTAACGTCTTTGTGTTTACTCTTTAGTTGACCAAGGAATACACCAGCAAGGGGTCTGAAAACGTATAGGAATGAACCGATACTTCCTACGAATACAAACATTTCTGTAACGAACATTCCCTTTGACACAAGTGACTGGAAAACCATCCACTTTGAGATAAATCCACTTGTCGGTGGAATTCCGGCCAACGAGATAATACCAACAAGGTATGTGACAAATGTTACAGGCATTCTATGGATTAATCCACCCATTTCGTCAATCTTGGTCGTTCCCGTTCGGTAGGCGACCGCCGCGAATGAAAGGAATATCATCGTTGCGGCAAGCGCGTGATTGATTATATGGAACAAACCACCTGCGTAACCAACCTGGTGAAGTGTTGCCAAACCTATAAGTATATAGCCACTGTTAGCAACGGTAGAGTAAGCTATCAACATTTTCATATCATTTTGCTTTATTGCCATCAACGTTCCCACAAGGATGGAGATATTACCAAGCCATATCAGAATGTAAGAAAGAATGTTCACTCCATTGTAAAATTCTGCGAACATATTCGCGATTGGAAAGACGCTCAGAATCATTGCGAGCAAGTAAGACCCCATCTTTACAAGTTGACCAGACAAGACTGCGCTGAACGTGTCTGGTGCGTTGCCATGGACGTTTCTGAGCCAAACATGAAGTGGAAATATACCGCTTTTCGCTATACCAGCCGCAAGCAACAGTATAACAACAGCCCATCTGAATCCAACCGAAGCGTTTTGAATGTGCTGACCGATTTCGAATATATCAAATGTTCCATACTGTTCATGAAGCATGAAGACACCGTATAGGAACAAATAAGTACCTATTGAGCTTATGACTACGTACCAAATTGTTGCTTTTTTTGACTCTTCTTTACCCATAGGAACTATAAAGAGTGATGCAAGAACAGCAATTTCCCAGAATATGTAAAGCACTATTAAATGAGCAGAGAAGAACACGCCAAGTGTACCAAGCAACGTTAGTATAGAAAGCGCATTGAACGCTGCTGGTCGTTTTGCCTTTGAAATCCATGCGATGTTGAAAAAGCCGTAGCATGCAAAGACTATCAGGGTGACAATTGAAAGGTATTTAGATAAAGCTGTGAATTTGAGGACATCTTCGAAACCGAACAGTGACTCTGTCACACCTGTCGGCATGCCCCAAAGAACGTAAAGTCCGTAAATAGATAACGCAAAGAGTACGATAGGTCCAAGGTGTTTATTTATCTTTGAGAGAAAGTATCCAATAAGTGTTCCTACTGCAAGGTATATTATCAGATTTTGCATTATCACATACCCCCTTTCAGTATCGTGTCAAAGTATGTTTTGAAATCAAAGATGTGGGATGCTATTTTATCTGTGTGCATGGTAATTAGATCCGGCATGAAACCTATAATAACAAGTGTAAGAGCGAATAGTAAAACGACAACCTGCGCACCAAATGGAAGGTATGTTTTTTCTCGCTCTTCATCTTGACTATCGTTGTCGATATACCAAAGGTCTACATTCCATTTAATCAAATATCCTGCTTCAATAACTGTTGCAGCGAGTAGTACAGCCGGGAGTATGTAATCCCCTGCCTCAAAGAGTGCGGCGAGTAAGTTAATCTTAGCCCAAAAACCGGCAGTTAGCGGGAATCCGATAAGTGATATTGAGGCGAGAGAGAATGCGATACCTGCAACTGAATCATTTTTGAAACCTTTGTGGTTGAGGTAACCATAAATTGTGAAAAGGATGAACATAGAGATTGCTTCGTTTAAAAGGTACAGATAAGCAGCGGATGCGATTTTTTCAACTCCAAGTGCACCGGAAGAAAGCGCTGCCATAACCGTGCTTGCTCCTGCGATTGATGCATATGCAAGGGCTCTACCTAATGTTTTTTGTCTCATTGCAGCAAGCTGAGCGAATAGTACTGATATCAGTGAGAGTATATAGACCGGCAAGGGCTTGACAGGTTCCAAAACATTGAAGAATATCCTGGAGAATAGATAGAAAATAGCAACCGTTACCGCACTGCCAAGTGCAACAGGTGTAACTGTTGAACCGTTGGAATAAACATCAGGAGCCCAAAGTCCCAGTGGTAGTATTTTTAACTCAACAAGGAGGGCTATGAGAATCATTATACCTGCAACTTGAACGTATTCTGGTGAAGCGATGAACCCTATATAAGCCATATTGAGTGTCCCAGCGTATACATACAGTGAAACAACGCCTATAAGGTAAAGTACACCGGAAACAGAACCAAAGATAAGGTATTTAAAGGCAGCATAATAATTTTTGTTCTGTGACGCCAAGACATAAGCGACTACTGCTATAATTTCAAGGAAGACGAACGAGTTGAAGAAATCACCTGTTAAGAGCAAACCATTCAGCGCAGCTGTTAAAACAAGCAAAAGCACGCCGAGTTTGTCTTCAAACATTGCTGAGATGGAGAGTGCAAACAGTACTAAGTTAACAAAGATAAGGAACGGATAGTTAACACTATCAAGTACAAGAACAATTCCGTAAGCCGCTGGCCATTTTCCAATTTCCAAGACCTGTACTGGGTGAATGAAGCCAATCAGTAGCACCAGGTTGAAAAGTGTAACGAGCGGGAGAATGTATCTACTCAGTTTTGGAAGTGCAACAGTGGCAAATCCAAATGCAAGAGGAACAGCAACGAGCAATGCTATCATTCTATCACTTCCTTTGCTGCACGAATTTCTTCAGCGTCAACTGAACCATACTCTTCGTGTATGTGTACCAATAGCATAGCGGCAACTGCCAATGTTCCAACACTTATAACAATTGCCGTAAGAACAAGCGCTTGTGGAAGTGGGTCAACAAAATTAGCTAAGGGAGTTACAGAAGAATAAACAGGTGCTTCCGCACCGTGCAAATACCCAAGTGCCACAATGAAGATATTTACCGCAGTGTCTATTATTGTCAACGAGACAAGTTGTTTAAACAAATTTTTCTGGGAGACTATTCCGTACAAACCAATACCGATGAGAACAAAGGCGATGTAGTATATCATACTTTATCCCCCTCCCTCATGTCGGATACAAGACTAGACAATTCAGCTCCAACCTTGAAACCAATAAGCGTGTAGACGATAGGTACCACACCTGCGCTAAAGAGATTTCCGATAGTCCCTGTTGGGAGGAAGTTTGCGAGGAAAACACCAACAACTGCCATACCAATAAGTCCAACGAGCACATAGCCAGAACCAGCGACTTGTTCTGTGTGTTTTGCAGCATCTGTGACTTTAAATTCGTTTTTAGCAAGCATTAATAACAAGAAACCTAAGGCGATAACAGTACCTCCAGGGAATCCACCACCGGGAGTGAGGTGACCGTGGACGAATACATAGGTACCAAAGACCAGTATTAGTGGGAAAATCATACCCGTCGCGACGGATAATACCTTGTGTTCTTCGAATTCAATTCTTCGCTTTTTGATATTTGCGAGAATTCCTACTCCAAGTGCAGCTGCAAAGAGGACGGTAACTTCTCCAAGTGTGTCGAATGAACGGTAATTCACAACGATTGATGTAACAACATTTGCGCTACCGTCCTCTAACCCTTTGGACTTTTTATACTCAACAGGTTGGTAACTCGTTGTCGTTGATTTGCTGATGTAGTCGAATGATACCCTTCTGTACATGTCGATGTTTCCAAATTCCGGTAGCGTTGGAAAGTAAGTCCCTATAAAGAAGTGAAGAAACACAACACTAATAAGGATTGCCCAAATCCTTCTCATTTCTTTTCACCTGCCTTCATTCTGAAGAGGGCGAAAATCATGACAGCACTTGCAAGACCTGAACCAACGGCAGCTTCAGTAATAGCAACATCCGGAGCTTTGAGAACAATGAAAAGCAACACCGAAAGTAAACTCACAGCAGAAAGAGCAAGAACCGAATCAAAGATTCTCTTTGCTTCAACTGCAAATATTGAGAAAACAACCATGAGCCCTCCTACTAGGTAAAATATCCAGTCGATAAGTTCAAGATTCATAAAGAATTCTACGAGTTTACTCATGATTTTCACCACCGTTTCTTTGACTTTCTTGATTTGTAAGTACAGGGACAATTTCGTCAACAGTTGTTTCTTTACAGACAGGTACTTTGTTTTTGTATGCAGCTCTAATCATGACAGAAGATGCTACCGGATTTGTGAGTGCAACGAAAACAATCAGCAAAAGGGATTTACCAAGGAAAGATGGGTTCAGTATTCCAATTCCGAGTATCGTAGAAAATGTACCAAGTGTTGTTGCTTTTGTTGATGATTGTAATCTAGTATAAAAATCAGGCATTCTCAAAAGACCAAGCCCTGCGTAAAAATAGAAAAGTGCACCGAGTCCTGTTAATGTGTAGCCTACCATCTGCTGTATTAACTGTATCATTTTGCATCACCGTCCACTGATTTTGCTTCAGCACCCTCGTTGAATGTTTTGGCTTGATTCTCCAAATACCTTGCGAAGACTATGGTTTCTATGAATCCAAGCAATCCATAGAGTATTGCGATATCCATGTACATGTTGTTTTTAAACGTATATGCCAAAAGTGAAATAAGCCCGATTATCATTACATTCATCGTGTTAATTGCCATAAGTCTATCGAAACTTGTTGGTCCAATAAGAAACCGCAAGAGTGAGAAGAAAACTCCAAATCCCGTAAGGCCGAAGACGATAAGGTCGATTAAGAGGCTTCCACTCATTCGTACACCCCCTTCAGTATACGTTCAAACTTTCCATAGAGCTCTTTCTTGGACTCTTCATCGGTCCCTTTAACATCAATCCAATGAATGTAGAGTTCGTCATCTTTGATGTCAACAGTAATCGTTCCAGGAGTGAGCGTTATGGAATTCGCAAGCGTCAGCTTTGCAACGTCGCCCTTTAAACCTGTCTTAATCCGAACAAAGCCAGGTTTTACCTTCACTTTTGGTTCAACAACTCTCGAAGCCACATCGAGGTTTGCTTTCAGCATCTCCCAGATAAAGACCGGAACATACACGAAAAGAAATTTGAACAACCCAGGGATAAACTTCCTGTTGAACTTGATACTGTAATACTTTTTGAATACCAAGGAGACAGCAAACGAGACGATGAGACCCACAATAACTTCCTGAGGGTCAATCGTCCAAGTTAGAATTAACCAAGTGAAAAATGTCACAATAAAAACCGAAAAACTCACAAACATCCCTCCCACTCAGGATTAAGATATTTTTCACAAGAGGTCTAAAAACTAAAAAAATGAAACTTTAAAATAATTTTTTATTCTTTCTTTGTGAAATGAAAATAGACAACTATACTCTAATTTTCAGGCATATTTTAACTGTGCTTTTGAAAAGTGTCAAATGCAAAATTGGATAAAAATTGTCTAGAAAGGTAGATATTTATTCCATTTCTTGGTTTTTGTTGTCAATGTTTTGGGTTTCAAATTGCGACTGATTTTCAAGCGTATTATACCAAATTTCGTTTTTGAAACAAAATCAGCAAGATTGAAACCTTCAAAGTAAAAAAAAAAAACGCCGCCATTTGGCGGCGTAGTTACATGGTGTGAAATTGTTATTTCTTACTGTATTGCTTTACCATTTCAACGAAATATTCATGTATCCTTGTGTCATCTGTCAATTCCGGATGGAAAGATGTAACGAGCACGTTGTTCTGTCTTAGCATGATAGGATGGTTATCAAGGAATGCAAGAGTTTCTACCCCTTCACCCCAGGCTTCAACACGTGGTGCACGGATGAAGATGGCTTTAAATGGTCTGTCAAATCCCTTGATTTCAACGTATTCTTCAAAACTGTCAACTTGTCTTCCGTATGCGTTTCTGCGCACCTTTATGTCTATAACCCCCAACGACTCTTGCGGGTAGTTTTCAATTTCTTTTGCAAGAACGATAAGTCCTGCGCAGGTTCCGTAAACTGGAAATCCGTTAAATATCTTCTCTTTTAGCGCGTCAAATAATCCGATACGTTTCATTATTCGAATCATTGTTGTTGATTCGCCACCGGGAATAATTAAACCATCAACCTTCTCCAGGTCTTCCGGTGTTCTCACTACGTAGGTCTCTATTCCGAGTTTTTCTATCATCCATTTGTGTTCTCTGAAATCACCTTGTATGCCAGAAACACCGATTACCATTTTTCACCAACCTCTCTCTTGTAGTCTTACTTCGAGTGTTTCTATTTCCAGACCTTCCATCGGTTCTCCAATATCTTCGGAAATCTTCAAGAGCATTTCTGGGTCGTTCCAGTATGTAACCGCCATAACGATAGCTTTTGCCATCTTCATTGGGTCTTTTGATTTGAATATACCGCTTCCTACGAAAACACCATCTGCTCCAAGCATCATCATGAGTGCAGCGTCTGCTGGTGTTGCAATACCACCTGCTGCGAAGTTGACAACAGGAAGTCTACCAAGTTCTTTTACTTGTTGGACAAGTTCAACAGGAGCACCGATTTCTTTTGCGTAAGTGACTATTTCTTCATATGGCATGTTTTGAACTTTCCTTATTTCGGCCATGACAGTTCTCATGTGTTTAACAGCTTCAACAACGTTTCCTGTTCCTGCCTCACCTTTTGTTCTTATCATTGCAGCGCCTTCTGCGATTCTTCTGAGTGCTTCTCCAAGGTTTCTTGCACCACATACGAATGGAACTTTGAATTCGTGTTTGTTGATGTGGTATTTATCATCAGCTGGTGTAAGTACTTCCGATTCATCAATAAAATCTACACCAAGGGCTTCAAGAATTCTTGCTTCTGCAATGTGTCCGATTCTGACTTTTGCCATAACTGGTATGGAAACAGCTTCCATGATTTCCTTAATTTTTGCAATACTTGCCATCCTAGCAACTCCACCAGCTTTTCTTATATCCGCTGGCACTCTCTCAAGTGCCATAACGGCAACAGCACCTGCTTCTTCTGCAATTTTGGCTTGTTCTGCTGTTGTGACGTCCATTATGACTCCACCTTTGAACATTTCAGCAAAACCCTTCTTGATTTCCCATGTGCCTTTTTCCATATATATCAGTCCTCCCTTCAAATATATTAAACTACCTTTGTCAATATTCTCAAGACCACCAGCTTTTGAATGCATCTAGGCAACTAGATTATCACTGTTTCTGTGTACTCTCCAAATACTTCTCTCAACGCGTTACTAATTTCTCCAACTGTTGCGTAAGCTTTGACTGCTTCAAGCACGTATGGGAAGAGGTTCTCATCAGTTGTTGCAACTTCTTTGATTTTGTTGAGTAACTTTTTCACTTTTTCGTTGTCTCTACGTTCTTTGAGTTTCTTTAATCTTTCTTTTTGTTTCTTTTCAAGCTCTGGGTCTACTTTAAGAATTTGTGTTTGTTTAAGGTCTTCTTCTATCTGGAACTTGTTGACTCCAACGATTATTTCCTCACCCTTTTCAACAGCAAGCTGGTGTTTGTATGCACTTTCATGGATTTCTTTTTGCACGTATCCAGATTCTATCGCCTTTATCATACCACCCATTTGGTCTATCTTTTCTATGTATTCCATTGCACGTTTTTCGATTTCGTTTGTCATTGCTTCCACTACATAGGAACCACCAAACGGGTCTATTGTGTCGGCGACACCGGATTCATAAGCGATTATTTGTTGAGTCCTCAGTGCGATTCTTGCGGATTCTTCCGTAGGTAGACCAAGCGCTTCGTCGTAGCTGTTGGTGTGCAGTGATTGCGTTCCACCGAGCACAGCCGCAAGCGCTTGAATCGTTACACGAATGATGTTATTGAGTGGTTGTTGGGCAGTTAGTGTGGAACCACCGGTTTGTGTATGGAATCGGAGTTTCATAGCGTCCGGATCTGTGACACCGAATCTGTTCTTCATTATCTTTGCCCATAATCGTCTTGCTGCGCGGAATTTTGCAATTTCTTCCAAGAAGTTATTGTGGGCTGCGAAGAAGAACGAGAGCCTCTTGCCAAACACGTTTGGATCAAGTCCTTTTTTCATCGCGGCCTCAACGTACGCGATACCATCAGCGAGGGTGAACGCAACTTCTTGAACTGCCGTGGAACCTGCTTCTCTAATATGGTAACCACTTATGCTTATAGGATTCCATTTTGGCATATACTTTGAGCAGTATTCAAAAATGTCTGTGATTAATCTCATAGAAGGTTCGGGTGGATATATGTACGTTCCACGTGCAATGTATTCTTTTAGGATATCATTTTGAATTGTTCCACTGAGTTTGTCTTGTGATACCCCTTGCTTTTCAGCTACTGCGATGTACATTGCAAGCAGAATCATGGCCGTGCTGTTGATGGTCATCGATGTACTGACTTGGTCAAGTGGTATGCCGTCAAAGAGTATTTCCATATCTTCAAGCGAATCTATCGCGACTCCAACCCTTCCGACTTCTCCTTCTGCCATTGGGTCGTCTGAGTCATATCCTATTTGTGTTGGAAGGTCGAAAGCAACTGAAAGTCCGGTTTGCCCTTGTTGTAAAAGGTATTTATATCTTTTGTTTGATTCTTCTGCGGTTCCAAAACCTGCGTATTGGCGCATTGTCCAGAACCTTGCACGATACATTGTAGGTTGGACGCCACGTGTATATGGATAATCTCCGGGGAATCCGAGATCTTCCACGTAATCCAGGTCCTGAATATCTTCGGGTGTGTAAACCCGTTTGATTTCGTAGCCTGATGTGGACATGAACGGAGATTTTCTTTCAGGGACTTTTGCTATCGACTTTGCAACAACCTCTTCATATTTTGCTTTCGCTTTTTGGTATTTTTCGTCCATTTGTTTTCTCCCCCTTCACTCAAAATAGCTGTATATTTCATATCTTCGCTATTATGCTTATATCCACTTAACCATGTCTATCTATTTCTTGGCCCTTGTCTTCTGTCTGAAAATAAGACTGGACCATCTTTTTTCCTGTTTCCATTTTTATCGCAGTTTCTTTAAATTCCTTCATTTTTTCTTCAAGTACTTTCATACGGTGCTGGTCGCGTTGATAGATCTCCCTTAGCTCATTTTCTGTAAGTTTTGGAAGTAGCTTTTCACGCTCATCCAGCAACGTATTCAGTTTTTCGTAATCCTCACTTTCTATAGCTTCGTCGATTTCCTTTTCGATAGTTAATATATCACGTTCTGTTTGATTTTCCATAGTGAATCACTCCAAATTGTCTTAAAATTACCATTTGTTTAATTGGTGGGTGTTATTATCTGAGTTTTTGCTTATTAACTCATCAAATATCTCGCTCATTGTTTTCAAAGAAATGGGATGGACAAAATCGGGTGCTATTTCAAGCATCGGCTTTACAAAAAATATCCTGTTTTCAAAATCATAGTGTGGGACCGTTAACTTTTCATTTTCGAGAACTAAGTTCCCGTAGAAGAGAATGTCTAAATCGATAATCCTTGGTCCCCACTTTTCGATGCGTATTCTCCCCATTTCCTTTTCTATTCTAAGCAGTTCTTCCAAAAGTGCATTTGGTGATAAGTCGGTATCTATCTCTACTACACAGTTCAGAAATGCTGGCTGGTCTGTCTTTCCATATGGTTCCGTTTCTATTACATTCGAAATTGACACTATCTTTGAAATTTCGCTAAGTTTTTCAATAGCCTTTTGTATGTTTTCTTCTCGCTTCCCGAGGTTTGTCCCTATACCGATAAATACCTTTCCTTCTATCTTTTCAAGCAATACAGTGGCATATGCAAAGGAATCGTGTGAGAGTGATGCGTAAACGAAATTGTAGACACCATTTTTCGAAGGTCTGTATTTATGATGCATTAAAAACACACTGCCGTCGCTTCTGTTAAGAAATGAAATGTCTTGAAAAGAATTAGCAGATATACCAGTATAGAGAGCCTTGAAGTAACTTTCTTTTAACGCAAATCTACCAGCTATGTATTCTTTCGTTATCTTTCCTTTTTTGTTTTTCCTTTCTTCTTCGGTTAGAATTCGTTTTTCGAGTCTTTCATCAACACGTGAGATATCAACAATGTCGTTTCCCAAACCAACGATCAAACTGGATAGCCTCCTTCGTATTCATTTACAAGCGACCAATCGACGTATATTTTTTCATCGTATCGTTTTTTTAGATACTGCCTACCAACTTCTCCCAGAATCGCATAGATAAGTAAATCCTCGTCAGTTTCAGCTAAAAGACCTATTTCTCTTTTTCTCTTTTCTAACTCTGGTTCAATGTAATCAGCAGGTCTTCCTTCTATAGGTTTTTCATCTCCCAATATTTTCTTTACAAGTTCGGGGTCAATGGGTGCAGGTGGCCTTCCGTACAAACCACGCACGTAGTCCTTGACCTCTCTTGTTACTTTCGAGTAACGTTCGCCTGTTAAAACGTTTAGGACAGCTTGAACGCCAACTATTTGACTAGTTGGAGTGACCAGAGGGGGATAGCCTAGGTCCTTTCTTACACGTGGGATTTCTTCAAGCACAGCGTCAAGTTTATTGAGCATCTTTTGTTCAGCGAGTTGTTTGACAAGGTTTGAATACATCCCACCTGGCACTTGTGAAGTTATTATCCTGTGGTCTATGCTATACATCTTTACGTCGTATTCTTCGTATTTCTTTCTTACTTCCGTTAGATATTTTACAATCCTATCAACTTTTTTCCAATCTATTTCAGGAAGTGGTTTGTATTCTGACCAAGCGTAGTAGATAGGTTCAAAAGCGGGCTGGCTTGTCGTCATTCCGAATGGTGAAAAGGCTGTGTCAAGGATGTCTGCGCCTGCTTCAATTGCTGCAAGATAAGCAAGTTCTCCGAGTCCTGCTGTTGCATGTGAATGGATCTCGATTGGCAAACCAAACCTTTGTTTTAGGTTTCTAACCAGTTCGCCAGCAACTTTTGGTGTTAGTAATCCTGCCATGTCTTTGATGCATATAGAATGAACTCCACGTTCGACAAGCTGTTGAGCGTAGTCCATGTAGTATTCAATGGTATGGACGGGGCTAACAGTGTAAGATATGGCTCCTTGAACATGTGCGCCACATTTTAGCGCAACTTCTATACTTTTTTCCAAGTTCCTGATATCGTTAAGTGCATCGAATATCCTAATTATTTGGACACCATTTTCGATTGCTTTTTTGACAAAGAGTTCTACAACATCATCGGCGTAGTGCCTGTACCCGACAAGATTTTGACCACGCAGGAGCATCTGTGCTTTTGCGTTTCTCAGTTTTGACTTTATGAGTCTTAAACGTTCCCAGGGGTCTTCATTTAGATACCTGACACAAACGTCAAACGTGGCACCGCCCCATACTTCTAGTGCTTGAAAGCCCAGACTGTCCACTTCGTCTATTATTCCTAATATATCTTTTGTTCGCATTCGAGTGGCTATCAAAGATTGATGACCATCGCGAAAAGTCGTATCCGTAAACATGTTCAAGATAGCCAATGAAATCACCTCTTTTTTGAAGAACTCTATCGAAAATAATTATAGCACCTTATTTAAAAATATAAAGTCACGTGTTGCTAAGCAAACAAAAGAAAAGTAGAGCACCGACTATGTTTGTTTAAATAGACCTAATTGTAAAAATCTGGTATAATTTAAAACGAAATGAGTGTAAGTTAAAAGGAGGTCATAAAGATGAGCCAAGAGAATTTCAGCGCGAATGTCCAAAAAGAACGTCAGTCAAAATATTCTGGAGGTGCACGTGTTTTCGGAAAAGAACAATGGAAATTACCGAAATGGGAGTTTTACTTAACAATCCTTGTGGGGTTTATAACATTCGTCTTTGGATTTATATCCACAGCTGTTTATTTTGCTGTTATGTACGTTTCGCCAATTGTATCAAACCTCACAGGGTTCACGTTTTTAGGTTCGAGGTTTTTACTTTTCACGTTAGCAATGATAACGTTAAGTGGGTTTTTGTTGGCAGTGTATCCTTATTCAAAAGCTGTCGATGGAAATTCCTCTTTGTTTATAATCCTCTCATTTATAGCTTCCGGCATTGCGTTAGGCGTACAGGTGTACAAACTGGCGTTTGATGGACCGACGTGGATAGGGTTGGATTTGCTTGGCGAACATGGGAATACCGTTGAAATGATGTATTTGGGTGCTGTTTATTTTGCTTATAATTTAATACTCTTTGTTTTGATATACACGATAATGAGAAGAGAGTTCGAGGAGTAAGGAATATGAAAGTACTTGGAATTGTTGTAGAGTATAACCCGTTTCACTATGGTCACTTACACCATTTGAGAGAATCGATAAAGCTTGTCAATCCTGATTACGTGGTAGCTGTAATGAGTGGCAATTTCTGTCAACGTGGCGAGCCCGCAATTGTAAATAAATACGCACGTGCCAAGATAGCCTTACTAAACGGTATAGACCTTGTTTTAGAACTTCCAACGGTTTACGCCATTCAAGATGCTGGAGGATTTGCGTTAGGTTCCATTGGTGTGCTACACAAGACAGGGGTTGTGACAGATATTGTTTTTGGAAGTGAAAGTGGTGATATCAACTTTTTAAAAAAAGTTGCCCATATGCTTGTCAATCAAACGCCTGAGTTTCAAGCGGAGTTCAAAAAGCAGCTGAAGATGGGATATTCTTATCCGAACGCACGAAAATACGCTCTGATGGGCGTTCTGAGCGAGGAAGTGGCGAAACTTTCCAAATCCAACGATATCCTCGGAATTGAATACGTGAAAGCCTTGATGAAATTCAACAGTTCAATAGAACCACATGTCATAAACAGAATAGGTGCAGATGATAATGATCCAGAGTTCAGAGGAAAGTTGTCTTCAGCAACGGCTATTAGAAAAGTCATTAAGGCAGGGCAGTTTGAGGCAACAAAGGATGCTATTCCTCCTACGACGTATGAAATACTAAAAGAAGAATTTAACAAAGGCAGAGGACCTATCTTTTGGGAATATTTGGAGTTTGTGATCGCTATGTTTAGAAAGATGAGAAGGGAAGATTTTGAGAAGATATACAGCTTCAACGAGGGGCTTGACTTAAGATTTTGGGAATCAGCAAGACAAACTGGTGATTTGCAACAGTTTGTAGAATTAGTAAAAGCCAAAAGGTTCACGTATTCAAGAATTAGACGTGCTATCTTGCATGTGTTATTCGGTTTAGAAAAAGAACAGATGGAAAAATCAAACGTATTGGGGCCACAATATTTGAGAATTTTGGGATTTAACAACAAAGGAAGAGAATTGCTCAAGGAGATAAAGAAAAAATCAGAAATACCTTTAATTGCCACGGCATCACTTTACAAACAAGTCTTAGAAGATGTGGAAAAGCAAAGAAATGAGGGAAAACGAGAATGGCAAGTAGACCGTGAATTGTACTTGTGGCAGTTTGAAAAGGACATCCTTGCCAGCGATATATACACATTCCTTTACCCTGATAAGTCAGTTCGTTCAGCGGGTATGGATTTCGAACAACAACCGATAATGGTGTGAATAGTATGGATAGTTTGAATAAACAGAAAGATTTGACCCGATGAAACGTGTAAGTATTTAAATGGAGGTGTTTGTTTAATAAAGCGATGAATGAAATTATCATTGTTCCAACAGAAAAAGACTGCGAGATAGAGGGTTATTATTACATACCAGATTATGATGTGCTTCCTTACGAAAATCTAAGCCCATCTTGGTATGTGAGAGCTCGCCGAATATTTGCACTCCATCTTGCGGCGCAAGGAAAATTAAAAGGAGTCTGCACGCTGCGTTCTATTCTCCATAACGTGATGCTTCCAGAAACGCTGAAAGAGAATACGTATCTTCTCAAATTGGGAGATAGGCTTTCTGAACCGGAAAAACTTTTTACAAAACTTGGGTATGAAAGAGTCTTCAACGTCCGTGAAGGTGGGACGTTTTCTATAAGGGGAGAGATTATTGACTATTTAGGACCGGACGGTGTGCCGGTTAGAATTGAGTTATTTGGGAACGTCATCGAGGATATACGAAAGTTTAATTTAAAGACTCAACGTAGTGAGGAAAGTTTACAAAGTGTACTTTTGCTTCCTGCACGCGAATTTATACTTAAAGAAGAATATTTAAAATCAAGTGACGAAGTATTATTAGAGCCTATAGAGAACCAGTTCACTGGTAAGTTCGTGAATGGAACGATACTTGATTACGGAGTAGAACTTTATATAAAAGACAAAAGGGGCGTTCTCGAGCATTTCATCCGCTTTGAACGAGAACTGCGAAAGTCTATGGAGGACATGGGACAAGACGATAGACTGAGGGATTACAAACACTTCGGAATATTAGACTACGAGACGATTCTATCGAAAGTTAAGGAGTTACCTTCAGAAAAAGCGCACTTTGTTGTAAAGAAAGTTCAGGAGGAAGAACACGTACCTTCCGAGCCTATAATTTCAGAAGAAGAATTGCAAATAGGGGATATAGTTGTCCACAAAAAGTACGGAATTGCCCGGTTCAGCGAAATCAAAAAAGTAGAGGTGAACGGTGCTCAGCGAGAATTTTTAGTGTTGAATTTTGCCGATGCTGTTTTATACGTGCCTATCGAAAGGATAGACTTGGTAGAGAAATATATCGGGGATGAAGTAAATGTAAAGCTTGACTCACTCAAAAAGGGAACGTGGTCGCGCAAAGTGGAGAAAGCAAAGAAAAACATAGAGCAACTTGTTCGGGACCTTGTGTTGATATACCATGCGCGGAGCAATATCAAAGGGCTTTCGTTACCTGGAGATGCGGAGTTGGAGGAAGAATTTGCAAAGACGTTCCCATTTGTTGAAACACCAGACCAGATAAATGCGATAAATGAAGTGCTCGAAGACCTTGCAAGTGAAAAGCCGATGGATAGGTTACTTGTTGGAGATGCTGGTTATGGTAAGACAGAAGTAGCTATCCGCGCGATATTTAGAACGATTGTCTCAGGTAAACAAGCAGTTCTTCTTGCACCGACAACGATTTTGGCAAAGCAACATTACGATAATCTCGTATCAAGGTTCAAGCCATTTGGTATCAATGTAGCGCTCTTGAACAGGTTTTCGACAAAAAAGGAACGTGAGGAGATTTTGGAAGGTGTTAAATCAGGAAAAATTGATTTGCTTGTGGGAACACACAGTGTGCTTCGTGATGTGAAATTTGCAGATCTTGGTTTGGTTGTTATCGATGAGGAGCAAAAGTTTGGTGTTGAGCAAAAAGAGAAATTCAAAAAAATACGTGTAAACGTCAATGTGCTCTCTATGAGCGCAACACCTATCCCAAGGACGTTGCATATGGCTTTATCTAATTTGAAAGATTTGTCTGAAATAAAGACACCACCACTTGGGAGAAAAGAAATACAGGTCCATATTGGTCCATTTGACGAAAGGATAATAAGACTTGCAATACTGAGAGAGATAGGACGAGGAGGCCAGGTTATTTACGTTCATAACCGTGTTAATTCGATATACGGAGTTTACGAAAGGTTAAAGGAGTTAGTTCCTGAAGTGGATATCGTTATCGCACATGGTCAGCAATCAAAGAGCGAAATGAAAAAAGCCATAGATGCGTTTTATCACAAGCATGCGGATGTGCTACTTTGCACGACGATAGTTGAGAACGGAGTAGATGTTCCTGATGCAAACACACTTATTGTAGACGACGCACACAGATATGGACTTGCTCAGTTGTATCAACTACGTGGTAGGGTAGGGAGAAGTGACAAGATAGCCTTTGCTTACTTTTTCCATACAAGGAACGTCAGTGATAAGGTTTTAGAAAGACTTTATGCAATAAAATCGTACCAAGGTCCCGGAAGTGGTATGAAGATAGCGATGAAGGATATGGAGATAAGAGGCGTAGGTGCTATCTTCGGTGTTGAACAGCATGGGTTTGTCAATGACCTTGGACTTAAATACTACCTTGACTTGTTGAACGAAGCGGTCATGGAGTACACGGGACAAGTCCAAAGTAAAATCGATACAGAACTCGAAGGCATCCCTGGAAGTATCGTAATACCGGAATCTTACATATACGATCCATTCGAACGCATGCGGTTTTACAGAAGAATTGCTTCGGCAACGAGTGAACAGGAGATACAAGATATCCATGAGGAACTTGTTGATAGGTTTGGTAAGATGCCTGAGAGTGTTGAGAACCTTTTAAAATATGCACTCTTGCGGATAATCTTATGGAAAAAGAACGTTGTAAAGGCTACGATATCGGACGTCGGACTTGTGGTTAAATTCAAAAACGGCTCCTTCGAAGAGATATCCACAAATTACATATACAACGAGAAAGAGAATGTTTACTTGTTCTTTGTTAATATAGATGAATTGATAGAACAATCAAAGGTGGTTGTATAGGGTGTGAAGATTTTTGGGCTTGTTGTGGAGTCTTATGGGAAATATGTAAAGGTCAAAACATCCGATGGTGAGTACATAATCAAAAGTGGGAAGAAAGCACCTAAAGAAGGTGCAAAAATTGAATTGAAAGATTTTGGCGTTGGCGACTATGTAGCGAAGGTTTTAGCAAAAAAACCTTACAACTTTCGGGAATTGCCTAGTGTTAGATTTGTCCAGGTTGCTGAAGAGTTGGTCGAAGGGCTTGATTTTTCGTCCAAAGAGCGACTCATTGTTGCCATCGCACTATTTTTAGAAGAGATTTCTAAACGGAGAGAAATAGATAGATCAATCCTCCAAAGGCTAAAAAGAGCTCTAAGGAAACTGCAAACCGCGGATGCGGCACAACAAAGCATGGAAAAGAAGGAAAGTGATAGTGACCGTCAAGAATTAGAGAATTTTTTGAATTATCTGAACATTTTGTCTGGTAAATACGGTCTGATTATTAACGAGGGGATAGTATTTCTTGACAGAGAGACTGGGACCTTCGAAGTTTTTCTGAAAGATAACCGTATCTACGGAGTAACCCAGCAAAATTCATTGAGCTCAAGTGTGACACTTTACTTTGAGAAGATTCCTGAAAACGTGACGGAGTTAGAAAAACGTCTGAGGAACAATTTCAATGTTGTGTCTATAAAACTTGAGGCGATGCGGGATGGAACGTATGTATGATAAGGGAAGATACGATGAAGATTGCACACGGAAGTTGGCTGTTGCTTTGAGATACAAACCGGAAGAGGACTATGTCCCATTTGTTGTGGCGAAGGGTAAATGCCATTTGGCGGAAATGATAATAAAGAAAGCGACGGAGAATAACGTGCCGATAGTGAAATCAGAAGAATTGGTCAAAGAGCTTTTCAAACTTGACTTATTGGAGCCCATACCAACGAAACTCTACGTTGCTGTAGCAGAGGTACTTGCATTTATTCAGCTCGGTTTGAACAAGTGAAGTAATTATAAGGAGGTGCGCAAGCATGAGGATTACAGGTAAAACTCCTGTTAATGTTGTGATGCTTGGAGTTGTGATGTTTGTAATACTGACAACATTAATCTCAGTTTCTGCGTTTTCCGAATTTTCATTTCAAATAATCATCGGTATAGGAAATGTGCCTAATATTTCGCTCAACGATTTACCTGATTATTCGGTTTTACTCTACACAGATGAACCATTTGCTGCTGTATATATCGATGGAAAATATGCAGGAAATACGGATGGTTTTGGAAGGATTGTCGTAAAATTTGATGCGGAGGGTTATCATTCAGTTTGGATTGTTAGCTCGAACAAGTATGTTTCGTTTGACAAGATAGTGTTCTATGTCGAGAAACAACCTAAGATAGTCTACGTGCCTTCAACACGCTTGGGTGATGTTACGATTTTTTCAAATGTCTACCCTGTTTCTGTATATTCTCCCAAGGGTTTGCTATATGGTGTTGTGAGAAAAGATGGGGAAAAAGTTTTGGCACCCGTTGGATTTCAAGAATTGGTCTTTTCTTCGCCTGGATTTGAAGATATAAAGCAAAGTGTTAATGTGCAATATGGAAAAGAGAGTCCTGTTTGGTTGAAATTTAGCCCTGTCCCGTTTAATTTGGAACTTATCGTGTCTGAGAAATTCTCACCGAATGGTGATTGGACCGATGATGAATGTATAATCAAAATATACTCATCAAGACCAGCAAGCGGTAGTATTCAAATTATGGATAGTTCTGGTATAATTGTGTATGAAAAGCCTTTAAGAATTAATGCTGGGACAACACAACTAAAATGGGACGGAAAAGGTTATCCAGACGGTGTTTATACCGTTAAGGTTTTGTTATCAGATGGCTTGACAACAATCCAAAAAGAGGCAAGAACGATCATAGATAATTCTGTCTATACATATGCAAAGGAAATCACAATAACGGTACTACTTCTTATGACGGGACTTGTTACTTACCTCATATTGACTGGAAAACAATAAGAAATAAAATTTGCAAGGAGAGGTGTGTAGGTGTGATAACGTACGAACAAAAACAACGAATCGAAGAACTTAAGAAAAAGTTTGACGATATTATTGAGGTTTTCCACCCCGAGGATAAAAAGACGAAACTCAAAGAACTTGAAGAAGAGAGCTTAAAACCTGATTTCTGGAATGACCAAAAAAGGGCACAACAAGTTAATAGAGAGATACAAAGGACAAGGAAGATAATCGAAGATATGGAGCGTATCAAAGTACTTTTCGAAGACATAGAAGTCGGTATAGAACTTTCAGAAGAAGACCCTTCGATGCAGGAACACTTAGAAGAGATGATAGAAGAAGTTGCCAAAAAGATAAGGGAATTCGAACTTGAGATGATTCTCAACGGGAAGTTCGATGCTTCGAATGCGTATCTTTCTATTCACCCGGGTGCTGGTGGAACTGAGTCTCAAGACTGGGCTTCTATGCTGTTGAGAATGTATATGCGCTGGGCTGAAAGGAAAGGCTACGATGTCGAGATAGTTGATTATCAAGAAGGTGAGGAAGCAGGAATAAAGAGCGCAACGATATACATTAAAGGTGATTTCGCATACGGATATTTGAAGTACGAGCGTGGGGTACATAGGCTTGTGAGAATTTCACCGTTTGATGCTAACAAAAGAAGACACACATCGTTTGCTTCAGTTAATGTGCTTCCAGAAATAGAAGATGATATTGACATCGAGATTAAGCCAGAAGATTTGAGGATAGACACGTACAGGGCGAGTGGTGCTGGCGGACAGTATGTAAACAAAACGGAATCTGCTGTAAGAATTACACACTTACCAACAGGCATTGTTGTAACGTGTCAAACGGAGAGATCACAGCTCCAAAACAGGGAAACTGCGATGAAAATGTTGAAAGCAAGGTTGTACCAACTTGAGCTTGAAAAGAGAAGAAAGCAGATAGAACAAATTCAGGGCGAATTGAAAGACATTAGCTGGGGTAACCAAATTAGATCCTACGTCTTCCATCCATACACTATGGTAAAAGATCATAGAACAGATGTAGAAACAGGAAACATTGAAGCAGTGATGGATGGAGATATAGATATGTTTATAGAAGCCGAGTTGGTTTACTACGCAAAATTGGGTTTGAACGAATAGTGTATTTTTTTCTCTCAATAAGACCAAAGGGGTGGGGCATGTGAACAGACCTAAGGTGTTTGTTGTTACATCAGGGAAAGGTGGTGTGGGTAAAACAACCTTCACCGCAAATCTTGGCTGTACACTAGCCAAGATGGGAGAGAGAGTGTGCTTGATCGATGCTGACATAGGTTTAAAGAACTTGGATGTAGTCTTGGGATTGGAAAATAGAATCATTTACACATCTTTTGATGTTGTAAATGGAACTGTCTCAGCCAAAGAAGCGCTTGTTAAACACAAACAATTGAAAAACCTATACTTGCTTGCGGCTTCTCAAGTTGCTACAAAAGAGATGATGTCACCAGAAGACATGAAGCGAATAGTTCAAGAGTTGTACGACGATTTTGATTTCATACTCATCGATTCACCGGCCGGTATAGAGCGAGGTTTCAGGAATTCTGTTGCACCAGCCGAGGCAGCATTTATTGTTACCACGCCAGAGCTACCAGCAATTTCGGATGCAGACAGAGTTATAGGATTGCTTGAAAACTATGGATTTTCTGAAGACAAGATGTACATCGTTCTAAACAAATTTAAACCTCACATGGCTAAACGTGGTGAGATGCTCGATAAAACCGATGTTGAAAAGGCTTTAGCAATGAGGATAATAGGTGTAATACCTGACTCTGAAGAAGTCATCATAGCAACAAACAAAGGTATACCAGTTGTTCTTGAAGATGGTGTTGTTGTAGGCAGAAGCTTTGAAAATATCGTTAAGAGAATCAAGGGGGAAGAGGTGCCTATAGAGGAAGACCTTAAAGGTGCCTCTAAGGGGTTCTTAGCTTCATTATTCTCTGTTTTTAAGAAGAGGTGATTGTGATGTGGATTATCGATATATTCAGAAAGAAAAAGCACAAAAATACAAAATCACCGAAAGAAGAAGCGGCAGAAAGACTTGAAACGATGCTCACAAGAAGAAGAGAGATTGTTAAGATGATACCCGTGGAAGAGTTCGAAGCGAACTCCGAAGAGATTAAATATGCCGTTATTGAAACGATTTCAAGGAAGTTCAACATACCACCGGAGAAAGTAAAAGTGGATTATCACGAGCAGAATGGATATATTGTCATCGTAACGAATGTTAATTTCAAATAGGTCAAAAGTTCGCAATAAGTGAGGCGAAACGACTTGAAAAGGGCGGTATTGGTTTTTGTAATAGTTACCATGATACTTATCTTATCTAGCTGTGCTTATCTGCTCAGCAGTTTTCTGTCAGGGACAGGTAAGCAGACCTATACGTTTTATTTTTATGTTAGAGGGCTTCCAGAAAAAGTTTTGAGGATGCTACAGGATATAGACTCTGCTAGCAGTTTGGTTATATCATCGATTGAACATGAAGCAACGATAACGCTTGAAAATCCTTTCAAAATCTCAGAATTGCCTCTGTATATTTTTGGTGGTACGCTCGGTAAGTATGATATACCTACAACGTCAAAAGAAAATTTGGATTTTTCATCCAAATTAACGATATCTTTTTCTACAGATACAATGTTAGATACAACGTTACCTGCTACTACCGTTGCAATAATCTTTCCAAACAAAAGTTACGACATAAGAGGAGCCAATGAATTTTACGTAATTTACGATTTCACCGGTGAGAGTTCTGAAGTTAAGTTTTTGAAAAAGGTTAACGGTTACATCTTTGAAATTCGCACAAAGTCTCGTGAATTTGTAGAAGTTTATGATGTTAACTCAGGGAGAAATTACAAGATGTTCACAGAAGATATTTCTGAAACATTCAAGGCTTTTTTCGTTGCTGAAAGGGGTAAGACTTACACATTCAGGGCTCTGGAACAAGGTATAGAGCAGACGAGAAATGCACCTTTGGTTTCTGATAAGGACACTGAAGTCATAGATTTAACTGGAACGAGCTCCATGTAAATATCTGAGTGTGTAAATTTTTTCAATACGTTTCTTCCGAGGTGTTTGCATTTGAAAGTAAAAAGCAAGAAAGAAAAGAGAGAAGATAACATACTGCTTGTGCTTTTCATTATTATATTCATCATTTTCCTAGCGTATTTTTTAACTAGTCTTTTGCGGTATATGGTGATATCTAAAGAACTCCAAGAACTAAAGCGTGCTTACGAAATTGAAAAGCAACAAATCGTGGATAAGGAGACAACCTTACAAAAATTGAAACAGCTGGTAGAAGCAACTGATACCACTAACAACAAGGAGGTTGGTGAAACAGAGAATGGTCAATGAAAATTCAACAAATATATCGAATTGGGAACGAAACCAAACTAAAGGCGAAGAATATAGTGTAGTAATCACTACGTCTCATAACCCATCAAAAGAGGCTGTAGAGTTGGCAAAGAAACTTTCGCAAGATTTTTGTATCCCTTATTACAACCGGAGGCATTTGTCTGAAAGAGTAAAGGAAGGGAAAGTAAAAATTTACTATGTTGTTGACAACAATCTCCAGCTTTCAGTAGTTACACCAACTGGTAGGTTGTTTTTCCACCCAGGAATGGCGAAGATACGGATGGAAAATTACAAAAGGGATGGAAGAGACCTACTTTTGGAAGCATTAAAGCCATCATCGGAAGATATCATCTACGATGCAACGTTTGGATTAGGAATGGATGCAGTGTTTATGGCACATTTTGTTAAACAAGTTGTTGGAACAGAAGTGTCAGTTCATATTTATAGGGTAGTTTCGTATGGGCTTACTAAGTATCAATCAAAAGAAGAATGGATAAACGTGGCGATAAAAAAGATAGTGTTATTCAACGAAGATATGAAAAGCTTTATGAAAAGGCAACCTGATAAGTCCTTCGATATAGTTTACTGTGACCCGATGTTTGAAAACCCTGTGTATGAAAGTTCAGCTCTCAATCCGCTTAGACCATTAGCAAGTTACGACACGATAGATACATCAACTGTTGAAGAGATGATGAGAATTGCAAGAAAAAGGATAGTTATCAAAACACTTGTGAAAGATAGTTTATTGGAAAGACTTTCAGTCAAGTTTGATAGGGTAATCACCAGCAAGCGAAGTGGATTGGTATATGCATGTATTGATTTGGACAGATAAAACAAAAGCTTTAAAAAAGTGAGGAGGTTACGTATTCATGGGATTTTTTGACAAACTAAAAGAAGGACTTAAAAAAAGTAGAGAGGCATTTTTTAATAAGATAGGCCAGATACTAAAGACAAGAAGATTTGACAGAGAGACACGTGATGAAATTGAAGAGCTTTTGATTCTTGCAGACGTAGGAGTGGAAGCTACCGAATATATCCTTGAAAGGCTCGAAGAGATGAAACCAGAAGATGCTTTTGGGGCTTTAAAGGAAATTCTGATAGAGATCCTTTCAAAGGACAACAAACTCAATATTCCTGATGAAAAGCCCTTTGTGATAAGTATGGTTGGAGTAAATGGCTCAGGAAAGACAACAACGTGTGGTAAATTGGCGTATATGTTCAGAAGAGAAGGTAAACAAGTTGTACTCGGTGCGTGTGATACATTCAGGGCAGCTGCTATAGACCAACTGAAGATTTGGGCAGAAAGAAGTGGAGCAACGTTTATCGCACATATGGAAGGTGCCGATGCCGGTGCTGTAGCTTACGATGCTGTTAACCATGCAATTTCTAAGGGAAAAGATGTGGTTATTCTTGATACGGCGGGTAGATTACACAACAAAAAGCACCTTATGGACGAACTCCAAAAAGTTCACAGAGTGGTTCAAAAGCTTGTTCCAGCGGCACCACATGAAGTGCTTTTGGTTATGGATGCTGTAACTGGGCAAAATGGATTACAACAAGCGAAAATATTTAAAGAAGTAGTCAGTGTCACGGGTATCGTGCTCACAAAACTTGATGGAACAGCAAAAGGTGGAATTGCGATAGCAATAGCAAAGGAACTTGGAATACCGATTAAATTCATAGGTGTAGGTGAAGGAATTGAGGATTTGAAGCCATTTGATGCCAAAGATTTCGTGGAAGCACTGTTGGCAGGAGATGAGATTAGTGAATCAACCCCTGCAAATGTATGATAAGAAGTATAAGTGTCCTATTTGTTCTAATATCACAGTCTCAAAAAAAGTATTCACAGACAAAATAATAATAAAAAGTTACGACGAAGATATGAAGCCAAACTATGAGGGTGTTAATCCTCTTTTGTATTCCGTAGTTGTTTGTTCTCAATGTTTTTATACAGCATTGGAACAGGATTTTGAACATCAAGTATCTCCTATTTACATGGAGGAAGTAAGAAAGGTCCAAAATGAAATCAATATACCAGAAGGTATATCATTTTCACAAGAGCGTGACCACAAAACTGCCATATTTGCTTATGCCCTTGCAACCTTGTTTTATAACGCTAAAAAGCAGCCTTGCCGAGTAGCAGAGATGTATCTAAGAATGGCATGGCTCTATCGGGAAATGTCTGACAAAGAAAATGAATTAAAAGCACTTGCAAGAGCTTTGGTGTATTTTGAAGAGTGCTACACAAAAGCAAATCTTGATACCGAAAAAGAACCTATGGTACTATTCTACCTGGGTGAGATATCGTATAAGCTTGGAAAAATTGAAGATGCAACAAAGTGGTTCTCAAGGCTTGTTACAGACTATAGAAACGTAAACTCTTTTTATGTCAAGGCAGGGAGAGACAGATGGCAGAGTATAAGGGAAGAAACGAGATAATAGTAGGCATACGAAGATACGTTGCTATATTCTTGTTTTTACCTGCCCTACTACTTTTAACCTATTCGTGTATGCCCGTGGGGAATTATTTGGAATTATCTTTACAGGTTAAGATCATCGAGGAAAGGGTTGAGAAACTCGAAAAATCGAGAACATCGCAGAATGTCGTCGATTCCCAAGCGCAACAAATTCAACAGATTCAAGCACAGTTGTCTCAAGTTAGGAATTCTGTTGCTAAACTTGAAGACTCGGTTGCAGAACTGCAAAAGAAAGTCACTACTGTTGAAGATATTCAACAAGCTTTGGGACAACTTTCAAAAAGAGTAGAAAAAGTCGAATTATCGAACGCCAATAACGCGAGTGCCGTAAATGATTTATCGAAAAAAATAGCCGCTATGGACAAGAGTATTAGCACATTTCAGGGAAAAGTTGCCAGTTTTGAGAACCAGTTGAAACAAATTGAAAACCTGCAAAAAAGCGTAGATTCACTTAGTGCTCAGATCAGAAACATTCAACAGAATATGCCCCAGAAAATAAGTCAGAGTGATATTGAATTTTTAAAGCAGTTACAACAACAAATAAACGAGTTAAAAACAGCTATTTGGAACAGTGATCCGACAACATTTCTGAAATTAAACACAGGCTACATCTACTATATTGTAAAATCCGGTGACACACTTTCATCAATTGCCACTGCTTACAAAGTAGACTTGAATACGCTTGCAAGTGTAAACAACATAAAAGATCCATCAAAACTTTCTGTTGGTCAGTTGATTAAGGTTCCTGTTGATGATCCAAAAAACTATGTGCGTGTTCCTGTAAAAATACAACCTACGGATATACTCTCATACCATGGTCAGGAAAGAAATGGTGGCAAGACCGTAGGTATAGATATCTACGCGAAAGGTAAGGACATATACCCTATTCTACCAGGCAAAGTCTTGAGCGCTGACAATAACACAGTAACAATAGACCACGGAAATATGATATTGGCAGTATATGGAGGAGTTAACACTTCACTTAAACCAGGCGCTTTTGTCACAGTTGACAAACCCATTGGGCAGTGTATCGATGTCTTTCATTTTGAGCTTTATATAGAAGGTGAACCAAGGGATCCTCTAAGATTGTTCACGGAATACAAAGGTATATTTACTGTAACTTTTTATTCCGAGTGGGATGACGGCAAAGTTCCAACACATCCTACATTTAGGATAGCACGGAATGGAAGAGTGCCCCGGCAGTTCTTAACGATAGCGGTTGACCCTTCAGTAATTCCACTTGGCTCGCTTGTTTATATCCCGACTTTGGCTAATGTGGTTTTTATCGCTGAAGATACGGGTAGTGCGATAAAAGGTAACAGAATAGATGTTTATGTGAGTGATGTGAGACTTGCACTTAACAATGGAGTTACTCCACATCCTGTTTATATAATCAAACCAGATGTGAATAACTGAGAGAAGCGGATATATATTAAACAAGGGGAAGGGCGAGATATTGGCAATAACGATGAAAAGTGAGTACGCAATAAAGATAATGATTCTAATTGGCTTGGAAAATAGACGTGTCTGTGCGCGTGAGTTAGTGAAAAAATGCCGGGCAAAATTACCACTTGAATTTGCTGAGAAGATTTTGGCGGACCTTGCAAGGAATGGGATACTAAAGGCTTACAGAGGTAGGGGCGGAGGTTACGAACTGGCAAAAGATACTGAAGAAATAACAGTTTACGATATAGTCACGGCGGTTGATAATCCAACAGATGCTATCAAGTGCTTTGTTGATGTAGTTCCAGAGCAAGAGAGTCCAGAGACTTGCACAGTTAATAAAATATGGGAAGTTGTTTTAGAAAAAATGGAAGATACGCTTAAAAGCATAAAACTTAGAGATTTGATACAGGACTACAAAGCGAGGTGCAAAATTTGAACGTTGAAATAGAGAAAAAAGGTGTCAAAGTTGGAGTACTACTGAGTGGTGGTGTTGATAGCGCAGTTGCTTTGTATCTGCTTTTAAAAGAAGGATACGATGTTACAGCCTACCACATGAAGACCGTTAGGGATGAACTCTACATAACCAAGCAGATAAAACACAAAGTTTGTTGTAGCCCTTCGGACACATTCGATGCACAGATAATAGCGAAAAAATTCGGCGTTCCATTTAAGATAATTCACGTTGAAGATGTTTTCAAAGAGAGGATAATTGATTATTTCATAAACGAAAATCTGAGAGGAAGAACACCTAATCCTTGTTTTTTCTGCAATGACTACATAAAATTTGGTGCCGTTATGGATGTTGCATTAAGTGATGGAATGGAATACGTAGCCTCCGGACACTACGCAAGGATAATCGATGGAAAGCTTTACAAAGCTGTTGATGAGAGTAAAGACCAGTCGTACTTTCTGGCTTCAATAAAGAAAGAAAAGTTGAAAAGGATAATTCTTCCGAACGGATATTACACGAAAGATGAAATAAGAAAAATCGCTCAACAGCAAGGTATCCATGTGGCACATAAGATAGACTCCCAAGATTTGTGCTTTTTACCGGATAACGATTTGAAAAGCTTCTTTAAAGATTGGGGGGTAGACGTCAAAGCGGGGAACATAATTACAACTGATGGAAGAATTATCGGAAAACACGATGGATTACCATTTTACACGATAGGACAGAGAAAACTTGGTATAGCTGCTGGAAGCAAGTTGTACGTGAGGGCAAAAAATGTTGATGGTAATTTTATACTAGTTGCCCCTGTTGACAAGTTATACGACAAACATATGGTTGTTTCGAATTTGAATGTCTATGACGATTATTTACCAAATGAGTTCCGAGCCAGTGTAAAGATACGCAAAAAGTTTAAAGAGGTTGGGTGTACAGTACAATACAGAGAGGAAGATGGTGGAAAACTCTTCGTAACGTTCGATGAACCTACATTTGCAGTAACCCCAGGACAAATTGCAGTTTTCTACGACGGACCAAGGGTTATCTGTGCAGGGGTAATTGAATCAGGAAAGTGAAAGCGTGTTTCTAACTTGTTAGAAATCCAAAAGGCCAATTTAGGAGGGGATTTCCTTGATAGAGGTTATGATATCCGGTGAACAAATCAAACAGCGTGTAAAAGAACTTGGAAGAGAAATCACGGAGTATTACAAAGACAAAACGGATACATTGCATGCGGTTTGTGTTCTTAAGGGTTCTATACACTTTTTCAGCGAGTTAGTACAGAACATAGATATGAACGTGGAATATTCATTTATCCAAGTTTCAAGCTATTCTGGGGTTTCATCAACCGGACGTATCAGGGTAAAAAGCTGGATAGATGAGCCAATAGAAGGTAGATATGTTATAGTAGTTGAGGACATCCTTGATACTGGATTAACTCTTTCATACATACTGGAGTATTTGAAAAGGTATCGCCCAGCTGATTTAAAAGTGGTGACCCTATTGAAAAAACTTGGTAGAACCCCTCAGGTTACTCCTGATTTTGTAGGCTTTGAAATTGAGGATAAATTCGTGATTGGTTACGGACTTGATTACAACGAAAAGTACAGAAACCTTCCATATATAGGTTGGGTCAAGGGAGATATAAAGTGATATGAGGAGCGTCCTTTATGTTTTTGTAATATTCATAGGTGTAGCTGCAGCGCTCTTTGTTTCCACGATCTGGATAGAGATGTTTCTGAGGATGTTTTTCATTCCCACAGAAGATCCCGTTAACATCTTGGTTCTAGGGTTGGATAAGGACATTGGTGGAACAAGACGAACCGATGTCATACTTGTTGCCAGTATAGACCTTGAGAAAAAGAAAATGATGATTTCCAGCATTCCAAGAGATTTGATGATTGATGGCAAAAAAATTAACTCATACTATCAGTCAGAAGGGCTAGAAAAGTTTAAAAAGAGAATCGAGCAGTTAACGGGAATAACAATAAAGAGGTATTTTATCGTTGACTACGACATTTTCAAATTTCTTGGTGACGAACTTGGACCAATCGAAGTTTTCGTCGATAGACCAATGCACTACAAAGATGTAGCGCAGAATTTGGAAATTGACTTTACACCTGGTTATTACAAAATGAAGGGAAAGGAATTACTTGCCTATCTGCGTTTCAGAAAAACAGCGGAAGGAGACATAGGAAGACTTGACAAACAGCGGGTAATAATAGAAAAGCTTGCTCAAAAAGCTTTGCAGAAAAACGTGTTCGCTTTAACGGAACTGTATAGAGAAATCAAAAAACGCACAGAATTCAACATAGAGATAGGAGAAGTGGTTTACATCTTTTCAAAAGTGAAAAAAGGCTTGCAAATTGAAAGCATACCATTTCCATTCTACATAGCAGAAGACGGTAATTTATACCTTGATGAATCTAAGATAGAAGAATACCGAGCAAGTTTCGCAACCAGAGAGAAGAAGTTAGAGGAAAGATACAGATACTACGTTATAAACAACACTAATAACAAATCAGCCAGTTTCAGGGAGAAAGTTGAGAACCTCTTTGCTTCAAAAGGTTACAAACCAAACAACATTTTCTACGAAGGAGTAGACGTAGATATAAAGAAAAATGCGGTTTTGATATTGAGGAAAAACGAAGGACTGAAGAACTTTGTTGATAAACTTTTGAAGGATGTGTTCTCTGAAACGGAGTTCGAAGTTGTATACGTTGAAGACAGGCTTGATTACATTTCTAAATACCTTGCGATTATAGGTGAATTAACAAAGAACGGGAAAAAAATTGTCTTTCCAATAGATTTCATAATAATTTTAGCTGGAGATTTGAAGATTTAGCAAGATTAACAACTTTTCGAATGCTGTGACGAGGTGAGTATTTTGTTTAAGTGCAAAAAAGTTTTCTTGGTTGTTGGAACTATAGTTTTCTTATTCACTTTCTTTACCAGCTTTGTATATGCGCAGAGTAATTCGCAATTACCTCAAACAAAGACGTCAGATGATGGTATAAGTGTCTACAGTTTTATCGAGAAGTTGGCCGGAAATCGTAACTTCAACATAAGCACAGTTCTAAGCTTTGATGTTATGGATAACCAGCAACGTAAAAGAATTGCTTTCTCTTTCGATATGGTTGTTAAAAACCTGGAAAAATTCACATTTTATCTTAAATCTCCCGAAGTTGTCAAAGATATTGTTATTCGATACGATATAATTTCCAGAAAAGTGGAATACATATATAAAAACTACAAAGCAACAGAGAACGTAGTTCCAAATGTTTCGCAAGTAGGGGATATACTAACATCGATAACAGATTTCCTTTCAACGCCACTGTTCAACGCGACATACGAAAGAGATTATATCGAATTCAGACCAAAGAATGCGGCAATCCTTGCGAGATTCGGTGTTCAACCGATAACAGTTAGACTTTACATGGAAAGGGAACTTCCAAAAAAGATAGAGATACTTAACGATAAAACAGATGAAAAAGTGGTTTTGGAATTCACAAAATTTGTAATAGGATAGTTTTAAATATCGTTTAAGGGTGAAAGGGGGCTAAAAGATGTTTAAAAGGTTGTTTATCTCTTGTTTTCTTGTGATAATTACTCTTGCGTATGCTTATTTCAACATAGGGGTTGGATACAATTACGGGGAATTTTCGAACTGGGTTTTAAGGGTTGGTTACGAGGACTACGGTTTTAACCTGAATGCTGATTGGACCTTAAACAAACTGTGGAATATTTACGCTGGTGTATCCTTTGAAACAGCCCTTGGATTTTTGGTCGGACCGGCAATTTATGCAACATACGATTACAATGCATCTTCGAATGCGTTTTCTGTTGTATACGGTCCTGTTTTGGGGTTTTCAAACAAGCAACTCTTTGTTCAAGTAGGTTATTTCAGTGATTTTGCGACTTTCGTAGATGTTTCAGATGCACTATTTGCAAGCTTGAGATTTTACGTTCCAGACCCACCGGGGATGAAGATGGTTGACAAACTTTACATTGAGGCACAATACTATAGGGGAAGTTTCAAAATCTGTGTTGGTTTATTGGAACCATATTTCTGAACGTCTGAAATCTCTACCTAAGCGTTAGAGACTTGAAAACTTTCGCTTGTATGGTATAATAAACCTTGCTGATAGATAAAAATAGATTTGCCGAGGTGGCGGAATTGGCAGACGCGCATGACTCAGGATCATGTGGGGTTTCCCGTGCGGGTTCAAATCCCGCCCTCGGCACCAAGTGGGCAAATCAGCAAGGGTCGGAGTAACCGACCCAAATTTTTTAATTTTCTAAAAACTCGGTGGTGGTATTTTGACACAGGTTCAGTTTTATGACTACAACGTTCTTTGCGGGAAAGCTGAAGATGTTGGACGATATCTTGTTGAACTCATAGAGAAAGGCGAAAAGCTATTTGTGGTAACGCTGAACAGTCAGATATTTTTGAAAGCAGAGCAGATTTCTGATTACAAAGAAGTTTTACAAAACGCTTCTTTTCATCTTCCAGACGGTGCAGGTGTCGTGTGGGCGATAAAAAGACACTGTGCAGTTCATACCGATAGGATACCAGGTATAGACACTATGATCTATCTTTGTAATGAGGCTGTAAACAGGAAATGGAGCGTTTATCTATTGGGGGCAAAACCAGATGTCATACCAAAGACCGCCGAGAACTTGAGAAAAAAAGGAGTAAACGTAGTGGGTTATCATCATGGTTATTTCGAAGACCAAACACCTGCTGAAGAGATTGAGAGATTAAAACCGGATCTTCTATTTGTTGGAATGGGTACTCCAAGACAAGAATTTTGGATATACCAACATAGACATCTACCATTCAAACTTGCCATGGGAGTTGGCGGAAGTTTCGATGTTATTGCTGGTGTAAAAAAACGAGCACCTGTTTTCTTTCAAAAACTGCGTCTTGAATGGTTTTATCGTTGGTTAAATGAACCCATAGCGCGAGCGCGTGTTCCTCTAGATGTTGCTAAATTCTTCTTCAGGGTGGTTCTCGATGGAAAAAATAGAACTTGTCAAAAAGTACGTTGAAGAACTTGTAAATGCCCCCATAAATCTTGTTGGCTACAGAGACTTTAACGAAGCTTTTCATTATCTATATATGGATTCCGTTCTTGCTGTGAAACCAGAAGACCTTGGAAATACTTTCTTAGATGTAGGAACAGGTGGTGGAGTTCCCGGAGTCTTTCTTTCAATAGAATTCGGCGTTCATGGTTTCTTGATTGACAGCGTATGCAAAAAGATAGATTACGTGAAGAACTTATGCGAAAAACTGGGTTTAATTAATGTGGAATTAATGTGCGTCAGAGCCGAAGAACTTAAAGATAAAGGAAATTTCAGGGAAAGTTTTGACAGTGCGGTATCCAGAGCTGTTTCGAAGATAGCAACTGTTTTAGAACTCACAGCACCATATGTAAAAGTTGGCGGGAAGCTTCTTCTCTACAAAGGGCCCGGATACAATGAAGAATTAGGTCAGGCAGTGAACGCTATGAAAGAGCTGGGAGTAAAACTGTCAGAAGTTAGAAAGTACAGTATTTTGGGGAAAGATAGGTTTTTGATTATCTTTGAGAAAACATCGCCAACTCCAGAAAAGTATCCGCGAAAAGTTGGAATACCAGAGAAAAGGCCTATCAGATAGTTGAATTGCAAATCCCCGAGGAGTAAAGAATCAAAAGTTCGTTCTTATTGCCTCGGGGATTTTTTATGGTATAATGTATGTGCATAAGTTCATTCAATGAATGAATCTTCAAAAGGGGTGCGAGAGTGAAATGAGTGAGAGAAAGCTGAAAATGGCACTTGTTGGGTGTGGAAGAATAGGTTCATCTAAACATGTGGAAGCGATAGTGAAGAATTCCGATGTTATCCAAGCGGTTGCAGTTTGTGACATTGTTATAGAAAAAGCAGAACGAGTTGCGCAAAGTATAGAAGAACGGGCGGGCTATAAACCTAAAGTTTATCAAAAGTACGAGGATATAATAAAGAACGAAGATATCGACTTTGTCGCAATTGCTACGGAAAGCGGTTACCATTATGAAATATCTATGGACTTTTTGAGAGCTGGCGTCCATGTTTTAGTTGAAAAACCTATGGCACTTTCAACAAAACACATGGATGAGATGATAAAGACCGCTAAAGAAAAAAGTGTAAAATTAGGAGTTTGTTTCCAAAATAGATTTAACCCTCCTATTGTTGAGCTGAGGAAAAAAGTCGAAAGTGGTGCATTTGGACGGATAAACTACGGAGTTGCGAATATCAGATGGAACAGGGATAAAAATTACTACGAACAAGCATCGTGGCGTGGAACATGGCAACTTGATGGAGGTTCGCTCATGAATCAATGTACACACAACATTGATTTGCTCCAGTGGATGCTTGGAGGCGAGGTAGAAGAAGTCTACGGGGTGATTCGTAACTTTCATCATCCTTACATTGAGGCGGAAGATTTCGGTGGTGCGATTGTGAAGTTTAAAGATGGGAAGGTTGGTATTATTGAAGGGACATCAACAATTTATCCAAGAAATTTAGAAGAAACCCTTTCGATTTTCGGTGAACAGGGCACGGTAATCATAGGAGGCTTGGCTGTTAACAAGATTTTGGTTTGGAAATTCCCGGGTGAAGATAGCCATCCGTTTATGGAACTACCGGACCCAGATACCGTTTATGGGTTTGGGCATGTCCCACTTTACAGAGATTTCTACGAATCGATAATTTACGATAGAGCTCCCAAAATTCCGGGTGAAGAGGGCAGAAAGGCGGTTGAAATTGTGCTTGCAATTTACAAGTCTGCGCTTGAGAACAAACCTGTCAAATTTCCGTTCGAGTTCGATTCTACTCAGATGAAAGGATGGGAAGGACATTATGTTGTGCGTGGTTAAAGAATTCACTTTTGACGCCGCACACAACTTAGTACAGTATCATGGAAAGTGTGAAAAACTCCATGGACATACTTACAAACTCCAAATTGTCGTTTGTGG